>ENA-UOVY01000070-UOVY01000070.1-plant-metagenome-genome-assembly--contig:-NODE-70-length-59586-cov-639.339369_pt1 | contig 59586 bp, 30 predicted proteins | sample MGYA00249840_ERZ761561 | MGnify/ENA primary metagenome ERZ761561 (study PRJEB28882, sample SAMN05720143) | plant metagenome | isolation source: Guanajuato, Mexico | place: Mexico:Guanajuato, Mexico...
GTCTGGCTCGATAATTTCCATTGTTTTTGTCCTAAGTTCATTCGTGAATGTCGTATTGGTTTTCCAGTGGATGCCCAGCATCATTGAGTTTGCGTTGTAAAGGTAAAAATCATGGACTTGTGTGTGATTTGCCAGCAATAGTAATGCAGCTTACCTGCAGGAAAGCGACGATCCCCAGTCTGTGGCCAGCTGAGGGCACTTTTAGGTCGAGTGCCACAAGCGCTCGACGATCTTTACTCGATCATAAGTTTGAAACTGGTTCCTAACTGGGAGGAGATAAAGGGTGTGCACTCTGACTGGAAGAGAAAGCTCGATGAGCAAGCTCGAACGACTGACGGAAATGGCAAGACTCGTTTGTCTTCCGTTGATTTCTGAGTTTTACCGAACATATAAATTCAAGAAGATAAGAACTCCCACCTAGGGTCATGAAATTAGATTTGTTTTGCAGATCATCTAAATTTTATTCCACTCTGAGGGTTGACACGGACATGAGTTGTAACAGAACATGACAAGGACGTTGGTCGTTTGGATCTTCTCTAGACCTGAATGACTCTTAGAATCCCATTGTTTAGCGTTTCCTGATCTGTTTGAGCCAAACGAAACGAGAAACTGGTGGCCATCTCGAAAAGGGAAATTCCACCTCCTTACCTGTGCGCCCTTGCACTTGTTGCACTTTAACACTCCAACACAAGACCACCAAACCTCGAACTGAGTATCATTCTAACCTTTTTTGTAGTCTCAAATGGGAACAGGCAACTCGAAGTTTCTGGGTAACAGGTAAAATACTGGACAAATAAACAATAAACGGAAAAAAGTTTTCATATTTTTCGTCTCTGAGGGAGGAGCTGCGTTCGAAGAGATTGTAAGGTTCGGTTGGAATAAATCAACAGTTTTCCGCCCAAAGCTTCTCAACAACAACAGCAGCAGCAACAGCAACAACAACAATCGCACTGGGAGCCCGCAATCTGTCTTGCAGCAAGACAATCAATCGGCCTCCCGATTAGTTGCCTTTGTATTCAACACTTGGTCAGATTTAAGGTCTTCCCTCTCCTAATCTCACCTCTTCCCATTGAAACAACCTGCTAACGTTTTCCACTCACACACTGTTAAGTTAGGTTCAGTTCAGTTCGGTTCAATTCAGGCTTTTGAGTCCGGCCGAGTAAGTGCATGTGAGATAGGACGAGAGGGAGGGATGAGACGGTTGGAGGTGAGATTGTAATGAATACTTTGACCATCATTCGCCTCCTCCATCTCCAAATCGCCTCGGACTCTTAACCAACAAAACAATATGGTCGAGCGGACGAAATTCAACACATTGCCAGCAGACTGACAGGCCATTCACCTGCATCTGTATAAGCGCGCTTTGCCGACTCCTTATGTAACAGCGCCGTTGAGGTTTAGGCAAGTTGGTGGCGGGAGGCCATCGGAATGGTGTTGTTGTAGCAGACTCTTGCTTGCCGTCTCTGATCAGTGAGCACCTGTTAAGAGGATTGATCCCGATCATCTTATCTCTCCCTCCTCCATTCTCTTTCTCTATCGTTTCTCTCAGAATCAGCGGCAAAAAGGTGAGCCGAATGCATGTATGGACCGGTTAGCCGAGTTGTTTCTGGAAACTTTAACAGCTCTTCCAGTAAATGCTGCATCATGGGTTAGGCAACAATTATAGCACCTACTAGCAAACTGGTTGGTTGAACGAGAATACGAATTAACGGAAGCCAGTAAACCTCCTCCTCCCCGAAGTGTTTTGGGGCCTTCGCTCCAGCGGCCAGGAAGAATGCAAGCAGATAACATTGCCATTGAGAGTCTTTCCATCATGTAAGATGCGAGAAGTTTGTTCAGATTCTAGTAGCTACTTGTTGATTCGAGCTGGATTAACCATGAGATGATTTATTTCGTCCTGCTCTAAGCTGACCAAACAAGGCGTGGAAGTAATTTAGATGAGTGCCAAGGAGAGGATGCTAGGTCGATTCAAGAGTTTAAGGGTTCATCTTCGTCTCAGTCTCGCCTCTTTTCTACACTCTCAAGTTGGCTCTCCACGTGCAATCTCCTATCTGAGCCATCTATATAACCGTTCCACTTATCACAAATAATAGTGGTCACATGGCAGGCCGAATGGCTTCTACATTGTCATTCGGTGCAGCTAAACTCCAATGGCTCTAAGGCTAGATGTGAACCAATTTGATTTATAGCCCTTGCAAACTAGTGCACCTGTTGTAAAGTGACTCGAATCACTTGAACGCCACTCAAAACTGTTAGCCTCCGAAGCCCTTCGCTCGTGTGTCACCTCAATTGCTCTCACCATAATACAAACTTTTGTGAACAAGTTCAAACTTATTGCTCACAGACCTGGAATACAACCGAACAGCCAGCTAAGCCTACACAACGCGGAGAGAGAGAAAAAGCGAGAACAGTTTCTTTGCCCCCAAAAGAATCATTGATCGACGTTTGGCCGGCTCATTGAAAGCGAAATGAGCAATTGCCTAGCCGCCAAGATTGCTCCCGTCGGACACCCGCTGATTTGTTAGAACACACTCCTCACCTGGTTTGTTGATTCCACATCTGAAAGCGAGAGTTTCGATTCGCTTGCTTTCATCTTATCATCATAACCTCACAGTGAATGTTATGTTTAATGTGCAATTTAGCAAACAAATTTGCCCAGATCTAGGCCATTGAATTATTGTTTGTTTGTTCAGCATGCTAGCGCCAACCAGTGAACTCGTTAGCGTTCTTGGAAACGAATTTCACTTGTAGGCCATTCGGATTCAAGTCGCTGGAGCTGTCGTTGCTGGTGCTCGAGTTAGCCAGCTGTAGCTAGATGTAGCACTTGGCTAGCCTCTGGCCGCCACTCGAAAGCGCGATGCAATCGATCTCGATTATTCAACAACATGAAAGGCCCACTGACAGGGCAAAAGTACCAACAGGCTTTTAAGTAAATCAGTTTTATTGCTCTAGCCTCTTGTACCTGGCCGACGCACCGACAGTCGGGCAAATTAGTGGAAATGAAATTGTTATTTGGCGGGCGTTTTGCGTGCGCAAGGCGGACGTAATTGGAAGTGGAATTGCTCGCCCGGAGTCAAGTTGATAACGCTTTTGAGAGCTAAAAGGCTACCGGACTTTCGACATCTGAGAGAGCTAAATTGGTTTGAGTTTCATTGTTATTTCAAGCGGCATTTTGAACTTGACTTATTGGTATTGATTACGCAACTTATGGCAAACGAAGGCTGGTTGCAGTGGGCAAAATCTCTCGAACTTCTCTCCGCTATATGAGACTAACTCTGCTCAGTTGGCCGTAAAAACAAACTCGCGTCTCCCGTTGCGTTTAGCAAACTTAAAACTGCGGGCCAATTTCAAGTGTCGATGACGAATTCTTGAGTCCGATTTAGTAATTCAGAGAGTGAATGATAGGGCTAACCTGTGCCTTTAGGCGCTCGGTCTTGAAACTTCAATTAGTTGGAGCGAATATTCGCAAGGCGAACCAGCTATTCTGGTTGGTTGAGCGAGATAAATCTCGTTAAACATCCTGCTGGTTCAGCTCTTCGTGGTGCAGTTGCCGGCACAAAGCTCAAATTGATTCCCCAACGAACACCTCCTATCCAAATCAAATCGGCCCACTCTGGGCCAGTTCCTACCTTCAAGCAGAATCCCAAAAGCGCCCTCGAGTAATATGTAACAAGGTTTGAGCAATTAATGGATCCGCTTGAGCGAAGGGCGACACCGAAGCTCGCTGAGATTCGGTCGAGCGAGAGATTTTACCTCGCCCCAAAGTTAGGGTGCTCCAGCCGCTATGTTAGCAAGCCATAAACAAAGAAGGATAGAAGCTGATTGCAAGCGTGTTGGGCAGATTTCTAGGGAACAGGGGTGGGTACAACTAAGAATAGTTTTAAGAGATCCAGGGTAAACAAGTTGGAAGCTAGCGCGACTGACTCACTCGAAAGCACGATGGACGCACCGCACTAGCCAGGTGCCCAGGCAACCTGATGGAGCGAGCCTTTTGTTGAGCCCACAGGCCGTTGCTCGCTTACAGGCAGCCTGGCCGGGGCTGGCTGTCAGCCGGGCAAGCGAGTGAGCAGCCGCACACAGGCCGGTCGAGGAGAGAAGATGGACGAGCGCAACAGGCTAACGCCGCTCTGTCTGGCTCGATTGACCGAAAGCGAGAGCGAGAGCACCAACAACTCCACTGCTCACTCCAACTCTACGCCGATAGAACAAAGGTATAACTTTTCGACGGCTCTCTCCCCTCTACTACATTGACATCATTGAGCTATGTGATGTCGAGCGGCCAATCATCCTTAATGTGCAAGCAAGCCTAGCTGAGACTAGAAGTGTAAGCAAAAATCAATACGAAACGAAAACTAGACCCTTGAAATCGCACTCAACACGAGAGAGCCGAGATGCGAGCAAGCAACTAGCCTCATCTGGGTTACTGTCATTGTTCGAGCGAAAAAGGAGGAGATACCTAATTAAGTGGATAGTTGAAGGTGGTGATACCGGTCAGAGTGGGTAATATTTCGATGCCGCTCATACACAAATGATGGTGAACTCTCCCCTCCTTCTCTCAGCTTTGATGAAGTTCTTGTTTGAGTGCCGAGCCCCGCAAGCGATTGTCGATTCATTAGTCAACTAGATCCAGCAACTGGTGCTTGAATTACTGAACTATCAAATGTCATGAAAATACTACTTATTTAGCTTCGTTTTGTTCAAAGCTAGTTTTGAATTTGTCGGAAATTATCTGTTGCGCATTCACCGATTGAGCAGGAGACCGAAAGATATTACGATTATCTAAATTTGAAACAACTTTCAAGAGTATTATCCGTCTCCATTATGCTCACACAACTTCTGCCAGCAAGTCCACTTACATGACAACGTTAATTGAATACTTTTGCTTGGCCCCAGAACTGCGAGATTGAGTGCGTTGAATCAGTTTTTCACCCCCTCAACAAACAAATTCTGTTGTATCTTCGCAAGGTTCTATCCCAATGTACCCAAGCCTAGATTTGCCATCGTTGGTACAGGTCTAGCTTAGTCTAATTAGCAGTAGCTCGGATAAACAAACGACAGCACGATATATAATCGATGAAATAGTTGTTTATACACCAGAATAACTGACGTTGTACCTTGTTTCCAAGTCCACTGTCGATCTCTTCTTGGGATATAAATCTGTTGCGACCTGAACAGCACATGTCAACAGTTGTTAAATCATGCCCTCCTCTTAGAGCATAGCTAGTATAAGCACCTGCCACCCCATTCAAATCCCCTGACTTACCAAGTTGTTAGCCAAGTTGAAGATATGTCAGCGATAGCCATCGACCGCATGATAACCAATCTGTGAACTCTCGAACTCATTAGAAGTAATTTAAACTTGTTACCAGTGCACGATATTAGAACTGCGATCACAGCGAACTGTTTCACTACCAAAGTCAGCTATAATGCGGGAGTATAAAGTTGTTGTATTAGGCAGCGGGGGGGTTGGTAAAAGTGCCCTTACTGTTCAATTTGTCTCCGGAACTTTCATGGAAAAGTACGACCCAACGATAGAAGATTTCTACAGGAAAGAGATTGAAGTTGATGGCTCACCACAAGTGCTTGAAATACTTGACACAGCCGGAACCGAACAGTTTAGTAGTATGCGAGATTTGTACATACGAAACTCTGAAGCATTCATCATTGTTTACTCAGTCACATCCCATCAAACATTTCAAGATATCAAAAATATGCAGGAGCAAATCATTAGGGTTAAAGGCACAGATCGGGTGCCTATCCTGTTAGTAGGCAATAAGATCGATTTGGAACACCTTAGAGAAGTATCAACCCTTGAAGGCATGGGCTTGGCACATCAGTGGTCAAGTCCATTCCTCGAAGCATCAGCCAAGAACAAATCTAATGTTATTGACATATTTGTTGAGGTGGTCAGAGAAATGAACTACAATCAACAAAAAAGGCCACCTAGTTCCTGCCTTAGATGTTCGATTATATAACTGCATTGATTTCTCAATTAAAATTTGTTGCGTAATTTACAGGAAACACTCGCCAAGATAATATTCGGTGTATGTGTAATTACTCAATGCATGATCTAACTTGCGCGTATTTGGCATATCTCATTCATATGCTTCCCTCGAACCTGGCCCGAGAAATCAAGAACATATACGATCAGTCAAGTGAGCAGATTTCCGGAGAGTAGATTGATACATTTACAGGCACACGAGGGCTAGGTTGAGAGACTTTCCTGGTGCTCTCGCGCAGTAGATCTCAGATAAACAGGTGAATTTGAGAGTTTTAGGTTTTACTCATTTTCATGATATTTATTTCTGTTGCGGGTCTGCGTCAGGAATCGTTATTCTTTTCGGAACGTAAGTTCCAAAATTCACTTTTTGAAAGTGCCCGCTCGTCTGGAGAAACTCAACGAGAAACTTGGATTAATTGTTCTAACGTGTGGAACTGCCCAGAAACTTTCCCTATTAAGTCTTTCTTGTTTGCCATCAATCCGGGCTCAATCTACAGTTTCGTAATCATGAGTAAAGACAACAAAAGGATAGCTACATTGTTCGATAACGATGGTCGAGAACGCAATAACGAGCACGATCATCCTCACCGCGAGGGTCAGGCCTTTTACGCAGGCGGATCGGAGCATAGTGGTCAGCAGATATTGGGCCCAAGGCAAGATGGATTAGAATCCAACATGCTGATCGACAACCTTTTTCATCAAGCTCGGCAGTCAGCAAGTGATCCATCCACATTGTCACAAGCCCAAAACAATAACACTTTGCCTATCATATTCTGGAGAAACGGATTCACCATTGGCGATGAGGGAGAACTACGCGAGTATGTGTCTCCTGAGAACAGGCAATTTATGGACTGCCTTCGACGTGGAGAGACACCCCCCGAGCTAGCTAGCAGAGTTACTGGAGGTTTGATTGACGTCAAGTTGGAGAACAAATCGCACCAAGATTATAAGCCAAAGCAAAGACTTGCTGCCTTCTCTGGCGAAGGCCATCGTTTGGGTGCGCCGTCTCCTGAAACTAGTGTCGAGCAGCGATCCGGAGCTAAAGAGGAGCCCTCGAAAGAGCAAGTCCTATCAAGCTTAGTGGTGGATGAATCACAACCGACCACAAATATCCAAGTCAGACTGGTCGATAATTCGAGACTAGTTGTGAGGATAAACCTAGCTCATCGCGTCGGTGACCTGGTGTCCCATATAAGAGCAATAAGACCCCAGTACTCAGATTCCAATTTTGTTTTAGCGACCACATTTCCTGCTAAGGAGCTAACCGATCTAGAACAGACCATAAATGATGCCCAGTTGACCAATGCATCAGTGCTGCAGAAGATAAAACGCTAACACCCACGTGATATAACTGTTTATCACTAACATTTTCAGTCATTTACTCGAAAATATAGCTCGGGAATTCCATGACTTATCGTTTTTCTCCACCTCCTCCAAGTCGTTTAAGAACATGTACCTAGAAAACATCATATAGAGATATCTGAACCACACCATCTGGCTGGCATGGAGTTCGAGTATATGCTTCAAATTCAGGTAGCCAGGCAGATTGATACTCAGGGTAAAAATGCGAGAGCTCGGGATCAGTTCCCTCGATATGACTGCGGTCACCGAATCTAGAAAGCTGGTGTATTTACGCCAAATCGATACGCTTTTTAGAGCCAGAAACTTGATTTTTGGGGCTGCCAAGGAATTTCTCATGGTTTGTATGGCTTCGTAGATTGACTGGTGATTCAAATGTCCAGAAACTCCTTGTGAGTCGAAAGTCACTAAAGTCTGGATCATGTTGGCGTGTTTCTCAATTACTTTTTCTATGTGAGATACGACTCTCGTTACAGCCCATCTCACGTTCATGTTATCAGGTAGAAATTTGTCCCTGATAATGGAGAGGCTCACGTTGGGACCAAGAGCTCTAACGACTTGCGCTAGCTCTCTTTCGCGCCGTTTTCCATAGCCCTCAGCATTACCATCGGTGAGACAGAGTATCACAAGATGTTTATCGTTATATATCAGGTTCAGTATCGTGGGGCCAAAGAACATGGTTTCGTCGTCAGGGTGTGCTATTACCAGCAAAGTGAGGTTTCCAAACTGCGATCTTACATCCTCCGATGATTGTCTATTGAGCTTTTCAAGAGCCCATTGTGCGATCAGAGTATATAAGACAACTGTCACAATCGTTACCTTGTAATAAGAGATCCGAACCATGAAGGACTGAAATGGACGAACATTTACAATAGATAGAGATGAGGATCAGACCAGTCCTCAAGTTCATTGAGGAAACTCTACTAATCGCGGGGAGGGGGCGTTTTTTTCGTCCGCCTGCAACTTGGGGAACGAGTGTTTATTTCTGCAACGAGTCCGGGTGAGAGTCAACTCTGGGGAGTGTACCAAAACGACTAAAAATAAATAGTGTTGGTGTTGAGCTCTTTGTTTGTTCTCATTCCAAGCGGTACGCTCAGCTGCTCGCATTCCGGTATTAATTACCGTAATGATAGCCTCGTGTCCTTCTTTCCCCTACTATCATTGAATAACTTTCCAATGGATGATATTTGATTAGAGAATTTAGTTTGCAGGTGGCATTTGGAAAAATCTGCCATGGAACCACCGGCAAATGTGTTCAGGCAGCAACAACCGTGGGTACACAATAATTTTCCTCCCGATAATAAGGAGAAACTTGTTGCATACAGAAACTGTGACCATTCCTATAACAATCTAGGCTTCACTCTACCCTCAACCTCGACAAGTATGAATTTTAATGAGAGTTACAAGACAATCAATAGTAATGACTGTCAATTCATCGTCTCTGCATCACCAACGAGTAAGAAAAACTCTAACCAGAAGTTTGGGCAATGGCCAGCCATAAAACAGCGTAGTAAACTAGTATCTATCAAGAGCAAGATAGGAGTTGAATACCGAAGATATTCTATTCTGAGGAGTGACATTATCAAATTTGACGAGTTATTCAAGAGAGTTGAATCTATTCATCAACTCCAAGGTACGCTCTTTGTAATATATTATTCAGACCAAGATGGTGATTTGCTGCCCATCAATAATGATGACAACCTAGCGAAAGCCATCGAAACGACTGCTCGTTTGAAAACCACTCACTATATTGTTCCAATCAACAACAATACTCATTTCGACTCAACTCAAAATTCTCATCAAATTCACCTCAACAACCAACACCAACAACTGATTCAAGAGCGACCATATCTCAAGTTGTTTCTGGAAAAGAAGGGAATTCCTAATGGGCTCTATTGTTCACCGAACTTCAACTCCAAATGCAAGCGGAAGGATAACCTCATCAACATGCTCATTCCATCATCAGTTAACTCATCACCAGACACTAGACTGCGTATCGGTATGCCCGAGGATTTCCGACAGATCTCCTCAATTATCGACGCAGACATTCTCCCGGCAACCCGTCGTCGCGTTGTCCTGAAGCGAGGCGGATCTGATAAGCCTCTAGGATTCTATATCCGAGACGGAACCTACCACAAGATGAACTCAGATGGGATTGTAGAGAGGAATTACGGTATATTCATAAGTCGACTTGTTCCTGGTGGTTTGGCTGAGAGCACAAACTTGCTTGCAGAAAATGACGAAATACTGGAGGTCAACGGAATCGAGGTCGGCAGGAACAAACGATTAGATCAGGTGAGGGATATGATGGTGGCAAACTCGTCTAATCTTATCATCACCACCAGACCTGCCAAGCCATTCAGTCATTGCAACGCTACACATTATAACCGACTACGGAATAAGCACTCGGGTAACTCAGTTGGGCGTGATCGAATATCATCGACAAATAGCGACCTAGGTGAGGATTTTATTAGAAATCACATATATTGACGCACAATCAATTTGTAGAATCAACAATAATTTAATTAAATCAACTAGACCATTCAGCATGTTGAATGGTCTGAAGTACTGGACTTATCGTCACGAATCCTTTGACCTGTTAAAGACTGTCGTTCTTCTTGATTTCGAGGGCACTCGAAACCAACAAAGTCAGATCTCGTGATTGTCGTACACTGGTACCAACAGAACGCGTAGATGAGTATGCACCAGATGAAGGGAAATGATGTGATAAGGGACATGGTGCCGTAGGCACTATGTAACAAAGAACCCATCCACAGCTGCGATGCTGTAAGAGCCAGATGAATCACCATCTTAAAGTTCTTTATGCTTGCGGTGCGTCCTGCGGTTGCCGTGGATATATAACTGTTTTTCACTTGATACGTTATCAATATGGTGATTGGAATGTGTATCAGGAGTAGAAATATCGAGGCAACGTTGTAAGTGATCCCCGTATGTATGAATGTACCGTCTATCAATACACCCCATACAAAGCAGACTCCTATCGCCTCATCCACGAGGTATCCGAAAAAGTGTGGCCCTATAGCCAACCAGATAGGAATCAGGAATAAGGGCCAGAATAGGCGGTTTATATTCGACAATAGATGTAGACTGTGCAAGAATGTTCCATGATAGTGGCGCTTCAACCCTGCCTCACTGTGCCGACGAGCAATTGTCTTCATGATCAACAATGGTAGAGTGTATAAGCAGACGATAAGGAAAAAGACGGCCATAACATAGCTACGAAAGTATGCTCTCAGTAATATTCTTGCACTTAGCGGAAATTCGTCTTTTGAGCTATCCATTGAAAAACTCTGGGAGAAGGTTTGACTTTTACCCTCAGAATCTGTGACGTGGATTGTCGCGAGATGTAAGCCAGAGGAATATTTTTTTGGGTCCCATTCAAGCACATAAAGAGGCCCTCCGGCATGAATCATTTGCCTGTCCGATTCGCCATCCAAGGATACCTTTACCGATATCACAGTAGCGTTCGAGAATGCAATCACACGGATATGAGTCGAATTGAGTATTCTACCGATCGGTTCGAATTTCGGCATTGCATGTTCAGCTGCTTTCGGGTTCGTCATTAGGGCGATGGGAAACTGTTTGAAGCCGACATCAACCAGACTAAATAGTTGATGATCGACAGCAGCGAGTCGAATACGCCTGTTATACTTCCAATCCCCAAGTTCGACTTCAACGAACCCAGGTTGTTGGGTGGCATGCATTCTAGTGACCAAGTTTCCAATGGTATGAAAATGACCGCATAAATATGGCCCATCAACAATGTTACGCAACCCACCGTTGGGGGATGCGATAGATGATGTTGGGTAGTGAGCGAACCAAATTCGGTATTGGCTATTCCACTCGTCAGAGATCTTCTTGAATTCGTTCAGCTCGGCCAAATCTTCGTTCTTTACAATCCCCAAAAAGTTGAAGGGAATCTTGAGCCCCGGTGTTTGGACCTCATCCACGCCGATGAAAGTGTAATTTTTGCCTCCCTTATTTATGACGTGCATGTAGTTGCGGGCGTGTTGCTTGCCGCGAATCGAGTATTTTCTGTATAGGTTGTTGGGATCTCCGGGGCGGTAAACATTGAAGTTGTCATGATTACCACGAATGTCAAGCCAGGCAGTCTTCTCAGAGGCGTTAGAACGCAAAACAGCGTTTGAATAGGCAATCCATTCGTCGAGTTGGGGTCCGGTTCCAAATGTCGTATTGGGCTCCCTACCATCAGTTATATCTCCGGTGACTAGAACGGCGTCAGGCTTTACTATGTCTAAGTAGGTGGTCGAAAACTCAATAAAGTCCTTTTCTCTTTCGAAATGTCCACGATTGCTCAGATGTAAGTCGGTTATCTGCAGAAACCATATAAGATCTGATAGTTTGTCATCAATGACGACTTTAGTGTCATGATGCTGAGCGGATGGGGTCCTATACCGCATCTCGTCAATACTGATCGCATGGAGTATGATACCGAGGAGGATTGCAGCAAACGATATCACTATCAAAATAGCTGGTCCCAGTTTAAGTGCCATCTTGAGCGAACGTTCCCGCCAATCCATAAGAGTTGTATAACGGTTGATTTCGAAACAAAGGATGGCTGTCTGGTCAAATAAACAAGTTCGTTACATCATGGAATCAAGACTCTTCTGAGGAGCCACGAACAGATGCGTGGTGTTTTCAACTTTTCTATCCCCTTCAAACTAACAACTGTTTGCTATATATTTATTTCTCTTAAAATTAGTAAAATTTGACGATACTTGATAGAACGAAATAGTCATCAACGACGATTAGTTATGTTTGCTGTGAATATGTCCTCGAAAGTATGGTTTATATCAGATGTAACGATATGAGCCGACTGACGGTTATTGAGCTATTTCTTAGGTTCTTACCTTCTGCGTTACGTGATTAAGAGTTCCACGGCAAACCATTCAAAACTGCCGCTCATGCCTACCCGAGCGCTCAAACTTTCTAAGATGCAATCCCTCCTCGCTAGTATCCTGTTTCGAGTTGAAACTGTGGTTAATTGACTCGAGGATTAGGCCTAGTCTGAGGGCGTATCTCACAGAGAGTTATCTTGGCCCACAAACTCCCTTATTCCGGCACAAGAACGGTCGAATAGAGAAACTACCTATGGAGGACGATTGGGGAATAGATGCTACAGCACCCACCTTTTCGCTGTTCAAGACTGTCTCTCCTGAGGAGGAAGCTATGAAAGACTCGTTTGTTGACATTGTTGTATATAATCGTTGGAAGAAAGCCGAGAGACGCCTCTATATGAAACTCAAGGGGGAAAGAATTGCCAAACTGATTGTTGAGCAACAATTATCAACCATCGATGATCTCAGCGTTGCTCTAGAATCATTGAACATGCTCAAGTCGAAAGCTGCCGAAGAGGATCCAATGCTAGACGATCTGATCGGACAGTTGCAGGATATGCATCTCAAGGTCTCGAATTCTGATGTCAAAAATGTTTGAAACTATTTTGGTGATACGAACACAAATCCTCGTTTTATTCCGATTGTATTAAACCAAGCCCTGCTTCTTGTAGCACCTTAAGGCTTGCCTCCGAGGCTAATTTTTTTCCAGCCCTATAATTGTATTCAACAAGCGCTGGCAGCTTCAGACAATACTCATAGTATTGGTCACATAATCTTGCTACTTCCAGATTACTAATCATAAACGGGTGAATCTTGGGATTGACTCTCGCCCTGCGGAAAGAATCACGAACTTCGTTGTGTAGTTCTCTAGGAAATAATGTGTTGTAATTATATTCCAAGTTATAATTTCTGTGGTGGAACAAGTGTCTTACGAACTTCTCGAATAGTTTGAAAGGTACCTTACAAAGCGGCTCTCTTCGAGGGGTGAATCGCACTACGCCGGTGCTAACACCAGCCTTCGGGGTAAAAGACAAACCTGAGATCCTGAAATGGTAATCAACGATGCAATAATTTTGTGACATTGCTGATAACCGAGTACGTTCTGAGGCTGCAGGACGGGCGCATATGCGTCGTGCTACCTCCTCCTGGAAGGTTAACAACATAGGAACTCGACCATACTGCCAGAAACTTCGTCTTAATGATATTCTATGCAGCCATTTGATGAGAAGAGGGGTTGAGACACTGAATGGTAGATTTCCTATGAGACGGATTGAGGGGAGTTGTTTGTCACTCCATGCTCGATGAAATTTAAACAAATAGTCGGGCAGCCCCTCAGGAAGTTGATACTTCTCTGCTATTTGAACAGGATCGCCAAATATATTTTCAAGATCGTGATCTAGTGCATCCCCGAGCAGTATCTTTAACTGTCCAGGATGGACAGAGTCGGCTAATTGCTCTAATAAGGGTAAGAACCTCCTGTCTTTTTCTATAGCGAGGACCTCAAACGGAGATTTTTCCAGAATTGCGCGAGTAAGATTGCCAGGGCCAGGTCCAACCTCGATAACTCGATGACCTGGCATTATTCCAGCAGCTTTGACGAGCTGCCTCAGGAGCCGCTGATTCAACAGAAAGTTTTGTGATAAATTCTTTTTGGCTCTAAGGCCATAGGCATGAAGCAAGTCTCGCGTTCGCGGTAAGGGTGGTAGTTTCTTTGGCTGAAGTTGAAATAGCTTGGGATCGATGGCATCTTTGACCAATGGCGCGGTCTCGGGAGATTGTAATTGTTGCACTATTGATGAATTGTTGCGGATTGTATGAAACTTCAAATAATGCAGAGCTCTATTCGCTCTACCATACTGGCAGACTTGGTTTACAGCCATACGTGTAGAATGAAGCAACTGAAAGTGGACTAGGCAACCAAACAATCGATGAAGTTCACGATTGTATCCAGCCCACGTGCATAGAACCCACACTTTGAGTGCAGTAATTTCTCAGAGTTGTTACGAGCTCTGCTGGTCATTTTGTACAGCTGTTTTCCTTGTTGCTCTAGAGCTTCGCGCCCGCGACTTGGATTCTTCTCGCTTAGATACATGTACCCATGATCACGGACAATCTCGGCTCAAGATTCTCTCCAAGTCAGGCTTGACGACCTCTAAATCACCAGAGATTGCCAATTTCTATGCCACATAGGAGAATCTCAGACAAGCCATGCTAGCAAATAGAGCTTGTCACCTATTGAGGCCAATAAAGCGAAGAAATGCAATAATAGACTCCAATATCTGCATCTGCTACCCCATCAAGCTCGCAAGAAATCTATCGGGCGAAAAAAAGTTTTGGTTCAGAGAAAAACTCAGTTTCGATAGCAATTCAAGAGAGTTAGTTCGATCTCCTGTCGCTGAGATATTCCAAAAAGAGTTCCCAGAGTCTTATTCAGATGGCAAATTCAGTGAGCGAATATCATACGTAGACTTCATTGATCAGGCTCTGGAGAAAATGGATGATCTAGGACTATCGAGAAATCTAGAAGCTTACAAGGAGCTGCTCAAAGTCTTCCCCCCAGGAAAGTATTGCCGCAAAGGTCCCTGGGATATTGGATTATTCCACGCTCCCCAGCAATTAGCTGCCATAAGAATCTTACTCAAGATGGAACTAAAAATAGTCCCTCCTGACGAAGAGGTCCAGCAGATAGTAGAGGAACGCTTCAGCAAGTACAGTGATGTGTGGAAAAAAGTTGCTAGAATGAATTATTGGACAATGAAAGCTAGGAATATCGATGCAAATCCGTTACCAGAAATTATACCACAGAGGCCTCATGAGATCGCAAAATTAGCTCTTATTCGAATGCAAGTAGACCCAAAAACGCTAATAAATGTGACCACCACAGCATCTCTTCCTGACGCCGTCGATAGAACATGGATTGTCTATTCTCAAAGCCAGTCCCAAAAAGATATTATTGAACGACTCGATGAGAAAACAATCATTTACATCGAAGAAACGGGGCTAAGCTACGTCAAGGACAAATTTCTCTCCTACTTTTGCCTGAAAGTTTACGACGATGAGAGGGCTAGAAAGGAAAGGGCCACCAAAAGAGAGAATCACAATAATTTTAACAAATTGAAAATGAGCTTCTATGGAAAACCGATCGCGGAGAAGTTGAGAGAGCCAGAGGAAGTTCATCATGTTGGTGATGGTTACGTATTAGCGATTGGAATAACCGGCACCTCTAGTCAAGATTCGGCACTTTCATTGTTGAAGTTATTACAAAGGAGAAATCCTAAGCTGAGCAGGCTGAACGTTGTGTTCAAAATGAAGAGACCAACAATGGAACTTATCGACCCTAATCAAGAGTTCGAGCAAAAGAAAGAGAGACATAGTGATAGCGTTTGATTAAAAATGACTCGTTTTTCTCATAGCTTGTTTCGTATTCATTTTAAAGTGTAATCTAGGTTACATACCTTTCGATTCGACATCTAGAGATGTAACTTGATACCTCAACGGGATAGTTCATAGCCTGTTGCTCCTGGAAGGCTTATCTCTGTCGATCCGATCCTAGATTGCTTGTTGAGAGGCTATCGCGAGGTTGAATTCAAAGTTAGTTGTGCTCCGGTACGGATCCGAAACGTATGTTGATTGTCTGACGAGTAGCCTTGGGGCTTGATACATCGCACCAGACAACTATGAAACGTTTTATTTCTAGTTCGCCTATACTACTTTCAGTGATTATTACTTGCATCCTGATATGTGACTTCGCTGATACACTGAGCGACGACTCTCAAACCAATGGTGAGCTCCATCTCAGGCTTCGAGTCGGTGACCCATCTGCTTCCGATGGCCAGGCATCGGCAGATAATACATCTGTAACACCACCGCTTAATCAAACTAGCCGGCCGAAGTCTGAAGAGAAGCCCAAAAGGTTGAATCCGACAGTAAAAGTACAACTCAACAAACCAAAACCTTTGGCTCCACCGCCAAGAGATCGATATGATGCCCGAGGTGTTGCCTTCTTCCTTGAGAGTCACCCGGCCCTCTCTATATATGATCCACGAGCTTATTTTACAGAGGAGCGGACTTCAAGATCGATGGCAATAATGCTCAATGAGATAAAGAGACTCCCGAGTAAGATGCGATTTGCTTACATGGCTCGTGTATTCGATGAGTTGGGTCGAAAGATTGCGAGCAAATTGAACTATTATTCGTCGGAGGTAGTTTCAATTCTGCGTAAAAAACCGGATGCGCTGGGAAACAAACCAGAGGTGACTATGTTGCTCGATGTGATTAAGAATGCATTCGAGAGTAAGGAGGATCCGGATGTTTCATTATTGAATAGAGAACCAATTTCTAGTCTGATCGACAAGGATATTGAAAAGGAAGTGATCTTCGAATCTTCTCTTGATCAAATTGGAACACGATTTGCCCACATAATCTCATACTTCGCAGTCACTGTCAGTAAAACATCCCTTAATATAACGAAAAGAATGAGGGAGCCGATGGCAAACGTTCTCTGTGATGCACTCATGAAAGGGGCAAACAAATTTACCAGAGGGATTTCAAAGATTGACAAATTTAGGGTCCAGCTGGAGGTTAAAGGTTACATGGAAAGGATACTTGATATATCTACGGCAATTCTGAGGCGCAATATTCTTGACAATGATAATCGAGTTGGCACATACTCCATGAAGTATTTCCAGCAGTCTAGTATGTTGTCTTTTGAGGACTTGAACAGTATGTCAATCGCAACAGGCTCTGAAGCGCCATGGCATAGCTACCTATTCGCGAATCTTGGCTCCTCGGAGAGGGTTGTTAAATTATTCACAGCCCTATTGAAAAGGGTTCCGACCGAGGCCAAGAGTCACTGGATCAAGAAACATATCGATCAAGTTCATTCAGAAGTTGAGAAGACCCTCTCTGGTTTCGTATTGATGCAAAGTATGCCTAAAAACGATGCTAGCTCAGAGGTTTTGCTCCTGGATACGAAACAATTGGCACCTTTGAGAGGAGACTATTCAGCTGAGAAGAATCGCGTTCCCGGAAGATGCTATCTGGCTGGTAGAAGATGGCGTCTACTTCTTTCAAAAGCGATGAAAGGTCATCCATCAAAGGACATCATAATAAAGTCCATGGCCGACAAGATAGGAGAGTTCAAGTCCAAGTTGGTGAGCCAAAGTGGAAACGACATCTATCGCTTGTGTTTGCCTCGTCTAGAGGTCGGAATCAGGGGCTGGGGCATCAATGGTGAGCCAAGTGCTGATGGCGGACAATCGAGCAAGTTTACAATCAAAAATCCAATCGAAGGTTTGAGTTCAATGGCTGACCCATTCGTTTCCGGTGTCAAGATGGGCTACAAAATCGGATTCAAAGTTGGCTACAACGAGGAGCGCAACGCAACACTCGAATTAGAGAGAGTCGGCGGCTACAACAAGGGGCTCGCTGACCGGAATAAAGCCGAGATCAGTTTCATTGCGAGAGCAAGCTATCGCCGAGGAGCCACCGAGGCAGCCAAGAAAGCCTTCGATATCGCTGTTAGAGATGGTTATCTAACCACTCTCAAAGTGAGCGTACGTTCAGGGATCCTCATACCGTCGGAGGCAGCCTCAAGAATGGCAGCTCTGAAGGGGTTCAGTTTCGCGTCTCAGGCGGGAGCTCAAGCAGGTAGAGCAGTCGCTGATAGTTATGTCGCGAGCAATGATATAAATGATAACTTCAGGAACAAGCTGACCAAACTCGGAGAGGCGTACGGGCTTCTCGCTGGAGGTATTATGGGTGATGTAATCGGAGCAGTTGTTGGAAAGGAGGCCGCTGAGGAGGCATATCGTCGTGGAATCACACGCGGAGGTAAACTGACACACGCAAAATTCCACCTCGAAAAGTATGCAGAGGGAGCTAAACTCGGTTTCGATCATGGACTAAAAGAGGGAAAGCGTGTAGCCTCATCATCGAGCCTTGATCCTGCTGCACCGAAATTGTTAAAACTAATGAAACCCGTCTTCTCTGATGTGGATAAGTCGGACCATGATCACGAGGTGGATCACTGGGAAAAAGATCTTATGCCAACTCTGACCACTAAGGTAATCAATCAGCTACAATTAATGCGCAACCATACTATTATCAGGGGCACCTTGGTAGGTAATTATAGAGTGGCTAAGGAGGTGAAGAAAGGATTTGAGCGGGTTTCGTTCACGAACACAACATACAAGCTGAAAGTTTTCGCCGATGGGTTCATAAAAGATGATATCGCATATCTAACGTTGAACGGTAGGGTTAATGGCGTACCCGCCCTACGTGGCTCTCTGATCGCTAGAGATCTGTTCGATGAGGATAAAGGGTCTTAGGTGGACAAGTTGAGCAAAACTATATATGAACCATCAAAATAACATGGTTGCTGTCTTTAAAACTCTACAATATCAATAATCTTGTTTGCTCTATTGTAAATAATAAGGCTGCAGTTGCAGGAAAGGTTCTCAGTAAGGTGGGGGTGAGGCCTCTGTAAAGCGTTTTCGGCCCCTCTTCTCTTACTATCTTGACTAGCATTCGACTAAGACTCATCTTCGAGTCCTCGATCTGTATTCTAGACTTTATAAGGTCAAAGGGGAATATCGTAAGCCACAAGCACATCCCACCTACGCCTCCTGCCATAATTGGCATCACTGGATGTGACTCGTCTTTGATACTAGTGAACCTTGCTAGTATTTGTTTCGTGGCCTCGATTCCACCAAAGAAAGCAAAGTATCCAGGCATTTCACGAGCGATAGTTGAGGTCAAGCCATTATACAGGCCTCTAATACCCTGAGTTCTTATGATTGATTTGGTGAGCGCGGTTGCACTGATTGGTTGTGAGTTGGTTTCCCGTATGGCTTGTAGTTTACACTTGATGAGCTCGGTCGGACACAAGGCAAAGCTTGAGAAGAAGGCGGCGAGAAATCCTGAACTGGCCTTGTCTAAAACAGTCATCTCCTTATCGTGCCTACCCGTTATGGAGGATACTAGCTGCTTGCAGTATCCGTAGGCACAAAATAACACAGCGTTTTCGGCAACATTAGCTGCTAAGGATGGGGTGGTTCCGGCATATAGACCTCGGAATACGCCCTCAGTCTTGAGTGTCGTGACGAAGCATTGAATTGAGTTGGGATAAGTTTTTGGGAAGGTTTGCATTTTGACCTTGACCGTGTCAAGCGGTTGTCCAACCATAACAGTAGCAGCGCCGCCTGTAAAAATTGATGAGAGATTATTTAGTCGGCAATAGAGAACGATTTAACAACGCATTCAACCTACTAACCTAAGGAACCAGCTAGGAAGTCAACAAAACCGACGAAGTAGGGATTGTGCCTCTTAGGCGCTCCATGACTCGGCTTTTCATCCAACATGATCTCTAGCAGGATTGACTTCGTGTTATATAATTACTCTAGATTGAACAGGTTAATTTCTCTGGGCTAGACTGAATCAGCATGGCCAGTGTTGGACATTGTTTGTTATGTCTGAACAGCGCTCGCAGGATGTCCCTCGTAGGGCTGAAAATAAAAGCACGTCGATTGTTTGTCAGGGACGAATAACGGCCTTGTTGTCTTGCTCAAATATGGTGTGGTTTGTCACTATCAACGTGTAGATCGAACAGGATAACGACGGAGTTCGCCATAAATATTCCGTGTTGCTATTAACCTGCATATGAGATCGCTCCACGTGGACAATCTACGCTCGGCGCCTAAGCGCGCCGACACGGCCCTCAGTTTTGCAGGTTGCAATATCGACCAAATTTAAGCTCAAGATGTGGCAACGTCGCCAGGTGAAGTCTGGGTGCACCCACGTGACTTAAATAGGAACCACATGAGCCAGTGATACGATCTTCCTGACGTGCGGGCAAGGATTCTTTGGTTTGTTTCGAGAGTTTCGCGAACACATGGTGGGCATCGCGCTTGTCATGCGCAGTGCTCGTGGCAAAAACCACTGCAAGCACGAGCATTGTAGGTAGCCCTCGTATGCGAAGCTATTCTGCCCGAGTTGAAGGAGCTGAGGAAGTGAGCATAGAACGATTCGCGCCCTGCAACATCCCTATGGCCCACAGAGCGAGGTCGAACGGGCGGGCAAAATTCTCATGGCCGAGAGAAGCTACCCTTGCCCGCCAAATAGGATATCATTCCTTCATATCCGTTTGAAGGATCTCAGGGTGTTGTATTCGGGGATTTGGTCCATCTAGCAGAAATGATTGATTCGGCCTCCATGAAGAAAAACACCTCGACCCCAAGAATTGTCGGCCCTGCCCTCTTTCTGTACATTGCGTTTGTCGCAGTTATGCAGAGAGATGGCCAGTGTTTGGGTATTCAGGCACAAAACTTGAGCGATCCATACGAACTCAATGAAATCAACGTCCCATTAGAAGAGGAATCCAGTGGTACAAAGAAAGTTCAAACCTTACATATTGCTGGCTTGTTTCCCATGACAGGGACCGGAGGATGGATCGGTGGCTCTGGTTGTCTGCCTGCAGTGCTCATGGCCCTCGATGATGTTAATGCAAGGCAGGACCTTCTTTCAGGTTACAAGCTGGAGCTAACGTACAAGGATAGCCAGTGTAATCCCGGTAAAGCGGCTAGATTTATGTATGATATGATCTATCATCCACCGAAGAAGGTTATCCTGGTTTGTGGTTGCTCGACTGTTTGTTCAATAGTTGCAGAATCGGCAAACATGTGGAATCTCATAGTCGTTGGCTACGGCTCCTCGTCCCCCGCCCTCAGCGATCGAAGTAGATTTCCCACCTTCTTTAGGACGCACCCATCTGCAACTATACATAATCCGACCCGGATCAAATTGTTCGAAAAGTATGGCTGGTCTAGAGTTGCCATCATCTTGGAAACCGAAGAAGTGTTCATTGAGACGGCTCGCGATTTAGAGCAACGCTGCCGAGCTCGTGGAATTCAACTCTTGACTCAGGTTTCCTTCGTGCGCCAACCCGCCGACGCTATGGATAACTTGAAGCGAGCAGATCCTAGGATAATCGTAGGCATGTTCTATAAGCAGCAAGCTCGGAGGGTCATGTGCGAGGCTTACAAGCGCGGCCTTTACGGCGAAAAGTATGTTTGGTTCCTGATTGGCTGGTACGAAGATGATTGGTGGACTGAGGTGAAGGATCTCAACTGCACCTATGAGCAGATGAAAATGGCAGTGGAGGGACATATCACGACGGAAGCTCTGGTCCTCAACCAGGACAATAGACGCACTGTATCCGGGTACACGAGCAAGGACTGGTTGCGTCGGTACCAATTTGAGCTTTCCAAACGAGCTCGAGAGGGAATGTTGATCACTGCGCTCGATTCCAACTTGTTCAACTTTGACCCGAAACCCTTAACACCGAAGCCAACAAGTTTAAACGGCACCAAGCCAATTGGGGCCGGTAATTCAAGCCAGACCCATCCGACTGCAGGAAGTCCATCAGCTCGGCCAGAGGGCTACCAAGAGGCGCCTTTGGCGTATGACGCGATTTGGGCGATCGCTCTGGCCTTGAATAATACTATTCGAGACTTGGACAAACTGAGACTGAGCGTAGAACAATTCAATTACACCCAGACGCCTCATATAAAAGACGTGTTCATAAATAACTTGCGCCAAACTAACTACTTGGGCATTTCAGGCGAGGTTGCCTTCTCGGACATTGGCGACCGTATAGCTTGGACCCAGATTGAGCAAATGATCGATGGAAACTATACTGTGATTGGCTACTTTGACACCCGAACAAACAATTTAAACTTAAACGAGTCGCGTATTAGCTGGCCACGCGGTGAACCGCCGAGAGATAGGACAATAATAATGGAACTGGTGCAATACTTGTCGTTACCTTACATGCTGACTGTTGTCGTTATTAGTTTTATAGGAATCTTGGCCTCCACTGGCCTCATATATTTCAATTGGTCACGACGCGAGGATGCATTAATCAAAATGTCCCACCCGCCTTCAAATAACGTCATGCTCTTGGGTTGCATCGTTTGCCTAACCAGTGTGATACTATTTGGGCTCGACGGAAGATTCATACCCGCTAGCAAATTTCATTTAATTTGTGACCTGCGCGCTTGGTGCCTCAATATTGGTTTCTCGCTATTCTTTGGCTCCATGTTCTGGAAGGTGTGGCAATCTTATGTTTTATCGACCAGAAATTCGCCGCCCTTTGGTAGAACAAACAGACAGGTGTTCGTGACAGTGGGTTCTTTCTGTCTGATTGACGTTATTATTCTGACTATATGGAAATTGCATGAACCCATGGACAGAACAACGGTGAAAATCAAGGAGCAATCGGGTCCCGAACTCAACATGGGCGACGATATCATTGTTGAGTTGAAGATCGAGTACTGCCAGGCAAACTTCTATTGGTATTACCTGATTTTCTGCTACAAAGGACTCCTTTTAGTCTTTGGATTGTTTTTAGCTTACGAAACTCGTAGTGTCAAGTTGAGGCAACTAAACGACTCCAAATTAGTTGGGATGTGCATATACAATGTCGCAATCATGTGCTTTATTACCGGCCCGGTTTCCCTTGTCAACCTAATGCGCCAGCAAGCAAACTATCACTTCCTATTCATCTCAATCACAATCATATTTTGTTGCTCCCTCTCCATGATTCTGATATTCATACCGAAGGTTGTCGAGCACTTACGTCGGCGCAGGAGGCACGCAGCAGGCGCAACCGGGGGTCAGGGCTCAAACATGATCCAAGATGAAAGATCTAGTCGCGATGATGAAGAGCAACTGAACAAGCTGGAGAAGGAGCATCGAGAGTTGGCTGAGAAAATCCGCGAAAAAGATTCCCAAATGAAGGCCATGATCGCGCGTATCGAAGAAGCTCGCGAGAGAGCGAACAAGAGCCTCGAGGATCCGACAAAGAATGTTGGTAAAAACCTTCACCAGGTTTCACTCCGAGGCCGACGTGGCATTCAGACATGATTGCGAGCTCTCTATTCATTGAATCTAGCACCGTTGTTCTACTAAACCATCCAACTTGACGAGGAATGATAACTATAGGCTGAAAGTGGGGGACATCATGACATTGGGCACCAGCAGGTGTGCTCAGAGCCCCTGTCAAGTGGTCTCGTACGACAGTCTTTTGTTGGAATTCGATTCACCTTGATCGCCAGGTTGGAGCCAATTCCAAGCGATTTCAGTTATCAATTAACAAGTACTCTAAAATTGGCGTCAAGTTTTCCAGAGTTCGTGCTGGCGATTTAAAATGCATCATAGTGGCAGACAGTTGCTTGCATTGCACTTGAAAGTTGCCAGAAAGGGGACTCTCGAACGAGGGGGGAAGGTGTCGGCAATCCGGTAAGGAAGCCACTCGAGCTTGGGTTAGCTTGCCAAGCCAACTTGAGTGGTGGTTTGAATCAATGCGAGAGCGAGGAGCCTGTGTTTAAAAATAAAACAAAACAAATTATAAATCATTTCACATATCAACCAACACTACTGCTTAAAGCAACCTGTTGTTGAGTCGAAGGCAAGACAAGAGGACTCACTGTGTGAGAAGGTTCGGACGGAATGGCCAGGTAGCCGTAGGTATGGCTAACGGGAGCGCCCTCTTCGCTTCCCCTATCGCCTATTGTAACGAGAGAGCGAGATTCAATGCAGTTGGCAGCCTTTACATAACGCGAGCGATAGAGCTCATGGTATGCGTGTGCAGAAATGAGGGGGGTCTGGCCGGTTCTAGTTGTCAGACTTTTAGATTCAAGTTCGAGCTTAGCCACCGACAGGGCGCCTACAATGCAAAAGACCCTGCCATGAATTGAGGCAAGGAACTTGTTGGAATCAGGTAGTGAGCACGAGAATGTGAAGTTAGAACTCAAAAGAGAGGAAACGGGAAAGGATGTAGATTAGAATGTTGATATTTAGAGTAGCTCGAGCCGGGTTTGCTCCTCGTGTTCGACATTGGACTTAAAGAACGGCCTCCAAATGAACAATATTAAGGAAGAACAAGGGCGCCTAGTCATAACCTGAAGTCTATCCTTACGTAACGTGGAAGAGAGTCCGCTGCCGCTTTAATTCAATGCCACCACCGGCCGACACACTATCAAGTGCAACAGAGCAAGGAGGAACTAGCAATATTTGCTGGGTTGCTATTTGTAGCTCCATGGGCAAGGCGGAGCTCTAACTCAGCCAAACAGTTACAATCGTATGATAATCGATCGATTGAGGTATACTCGCCACAACCCACCGCCACTTGTTCCTGTTCCTTAAGAGTCGGCTAGCGCTTTCAACAGTATCAAGATCCAGATTACGTAACACGTTACATAACGCGCGTTCGTAGAGAGACTCTCACTTGTGGCTCTTCCGCATCGACCTCGAATCTAAGTATAAATGCAGCACCATTCCAATCGTTTGTAGTTTTAGTCGCAAACAGTTTAATAGCGAATCGACAAATTAAGATCTAAAGTTAAGCCCAATCAAGCTACGAATTCAACACATCCGCAATGAGTTTCGACAGTTCAACGAAATCAGTCAGTGTGTCAAGTGTTCAGGTATGTCTGTAAAAGATAAGATGATCTAAAGTAGAGACATAAGTTAACCTAGAGCAAACTGTTGGTCCCTCTTAAAACTGAATCGCTCGGTAGAGAATGCGGATCGGCTTTATGGTCTTAGCGACCGTAGTAGTCGGTTTAGCTCTGGTGGGCTCGGAAGCCGATGCATCTATCGGTTATTTTGAACATTACGGTTGGCCCACATACGGTATCGTCAAGCCCTTCTGGATGACTCCCTTCTCAGCATTTCCGTCAAGAGGCATTTCCGGTTACTCGAGAAAACATCCCATGCACAACGGGCGAGGGTTGTTGAGATTCAAGGATTATTGATTCAACCGATTGTCTTCCTATTTATTATTAACCATATCGAACCCTCTCAAACAAACTAACACAAGCAAGCGAAGTTAGTACGGTCAAGGAGCCTAAACTGATAAAACGGTTTCCTCTTGTAGAGCAATTTAAAACTGTCCATCAATAAACTATGATAATGAATTTTTATCAGTGTGCTGTTTTGCTGTATAACGGCGGGCGATTGGAGCGAATGAGGAAAATAGTGGCAAAAAAGAACTGCCCCACGACGGGGTCGAACCGTCGACCTTCGCGTTATTAGCACGACGCTCTAACCGACTGAGCTAGCAGGGCCTCACATATGGGGATAATGAAAAAGCACAGTTTTAATACTCTATTTATTTTAGTCGTGAGTCGCCGGGCTTGGACGGATGCATGAGCGCCTCGCGTCGTCGATCAAAATTTTGCGCGCTCTTATCTGAGGTGTCGAAACCCTCAAGGGATTATCCTTTTAATTTATTTTCAAGGCTTTATTTGGCTGTGCAGTCGCCCTGGTCAACATGCACGAGCACTCTTGACCACTCGCGACAAAATTCGTGGAAATGCCCACCCGCTTGGGAGGAGGTGTCGGGTGGATTGTTTCAAATGCCGAGTTTTGAATGCTCAATGGTGTAACCAGCAACCATTCCAAACTTGAGCGGCTAACGGGCCAAGTGCTGGTTGGGGAGCGTGCTGGTTAAGGGTAGCGGGAGAGAGGTCGGCTGAGGCTGGCGCATGGCGAGAAGAGTAGAAATGATGAATGTTTGAGCCTGGAGAGCAAATAGAGCCCGGCGAGGGGTCAGCGGGGAGAGGTCAACAGGTGCTGCGAAAGGGTTCGGCCGGTGCGTCGTGAGCCACGGACGTGGTGCTCGCGAGAGAGTCCGCGGTTTCGGTGGGTCCCATTCGCAGAGCTGCGCCGCGCGGCTTTGGCCCGAAACTCTGAAAGCGCGCGCGCGCGTTGGCATTTCAAGCCTCCAACCAGGTTGACACTATTTGGCGACGACCGGTGAAAGTTGGTCGCAGTGGCACACCAGTTCAGCAGCCGCAACTGCACTATGAGCACCGGAAACAGGCCGGCATCTAGCAACACGCGGAGAGGGCACCCCTGATTCTTCTTATATAAAATCATGCCAAAGACTAGATTGTACAAGTGTCGCCATTGCACCCACGAGTCGGATAACAAGAAAGATCAATGGCAACACATAAGAACCCATTTCAAGCCAGAAAAGCTGCTCACCTGCGACCGGTGCGAGTTCGTGACGGAATACAAGCATCACCTTGAATACCATCGTCGCAATCATGAGGGAGTTAAACCGTTCAAATGTGAAACCTGCGACTACGAATGCGTTAACAAATCTATGCTTAATAGTCACATGAAGAGCCATTCCACTGTCTATCAGTATCAGTGCGGCGATTGTAGATACGCAACCAAATATGTGCACAGTCTCAAGATGCATCTTAAAAAGTACGATCATCACCCAAACAGTCAACTGACCATTGACATCTTCGATAAAAAAAGAGGCCCAAAGTCAATATCCACGAACAGTCCTTCATCATCCAGCTCCTCCGTCCAGGAGCAATGCATACTAGATTTGAGAGTTGAATCCAAGCAAAATAACCACATATCTACCAAGGCCACAACATGAATCGACAGTGGAACAGTCGATCTAAATCGCTAATAAATGAACTATCCATTCCAGAATTTACATTAAATCCGTTTACGTTTCGCTTGGAGTTTGGTTTATTGTCAATCATTTATCATGCAAACTTGTCTCATGTGAAGCTCGAGACTGATTTTCGTTCAGCTCGGATCACCAGTCAGCCCACTGGACATAACTGTGCTCTGGTAAGGAGGACGACTGAACCTTGTCCTCATTCAATCTACTGCTGAAACTTGCATGCATATTGGCTGCCTCGATGTGATGCTGCGAGTTCATATCTCTGGCATAGATATCTCTCAAGACAGAAGAAGCCCACAGCTGAACATGAATATCGGGTATCTTACCCGCTAACTTCATCGCTGGAGACACCATGTTCAAGCTCTCCCTTGGCAGCTCAGAATTGTTGAATATCTTGCCTAGCAGAACAAGAGAGCAAGATGTAACTCGATTGAGATCTTCACCGTTAGCCATTTTCAACGTTTCACGGAGGTTTCGCTTAGCATCATTGAATCTTTCGTCACAGAATGCTTTAAGTCCATAGACATAGTATGCAGCAGCTTTTAGACAGTAGGAAAGGGAATTTAGCTGCTCAGGGTTGAGTCTACTCAGTAACACTTCGACATCGTGCCGTCTCTCATACCTCCTAGCATCGTCTTGGAGATAACAAAGCGCCAAGTTCAGCATCGCCATAACCCTCAACTCTGTGCCAACATCATTGTCATTCATCACTCGGCTGAAATGTGTCTCAGCTTCTTCCATCATCGACATTGACATCGCGTAGAAGCCAAGCAGTGTTCTCACAACTCCCCTGTGCCTAACTCTCAATTTGGAGCTACCTCTATAGCATAATTGCATCGCTTGGACTGTTTGCTTGATTGCTGATACTCGGCTTCCCATAACAAGATTACACATCGACATGTGCTCCAACAAGATAATATGAAACGACTCTAATATCGGATCTGGCTCCTGGCTCTGTGTTTTCAATCGATCGATTTGCATCAGAGCCTTCTCAGTATACTTTTGCGCCTTATCCAAGAATCCTGCTTGCATTGAATGCAGAACAGAGATGAGGTATACTAAGACGCACATATGCTCTTTAGGCATCCATATAAAATTCTCAGACATGTTCGGCGATATAAAATTTGTTTCTTCAACCGCTAAAGCATCTGGACCGCTGGCATTCGTTAGATTTTGGATACTTTGTTGCAATAGTTTCAAACATGGTTTTGCGCTCTTATTATGCCCCTTATTGAGATGATGACAGACTTGTAATACTAAAAAGTAAACTTTCAAGGCCTCTTTTCGCGACGAATCACCCTGCCAAGCCTCTAACAAGTTGCCTGCTGATGCCAGTGTGTCGACCAGTTGCTGCTCAGGACTAACTTGATGCATGTGCTGGGGTTGCTGAATGATGGAGTTGGGGTATTTTCTTGCGATCATAAGAACCATTCCCTTACTCAGTAAGAACGAAATTTTCGTCGAAGAATCGTTTGTGACACCAGCAGTTTGAGCTCCGATGGATAAGAGATTGTTTGCGTTTGCAAAGTCTCCATCTTCCAAATTCAAATGAGATAATTTCAGTAAGAACCTATAATGCCAATAAAGGTTGTAATGACCACCGCCACTAGTCGTTGTGTCATTGATAGCTCGAGTGAGTAATTGTTTAGCTGATTGCCTCTGGTTTTGACTCAAATAAATATCAACAAGGAGGGCAACAACTTGTAATCGTATTGATGTTAATTCTGGGGTCTGAGTTTGTTCGTAAGCTCTTTCTAGGTATGTCTGTGCGACATTGGTATCGAATGTGTACTTGTGGACCAATGAGCCAAGATGATAGTTGGTTTTGGCTATAATGTGGGGAGAGACTGGGAGATTCAGGATGGCGAGCAAACATTGCATACACGATTTGAGATCTGGGGGCGATTTTGTGCGAAATTCTTCAGCTAAACTGAGCAACGCTTTGTGACACTTGTCCACGTTCATGATTTTTACAAGTTCCAAAGTTTAAGATAGGTGGGCGCGCCAGATCGTTGTGGAATTTCTTCATATGGGACGAGTTTGGGGCTAATACAATCGACTTTTAATTGGTCACATCGAGCTCGGTATTTTCTGGTTTAGGATCAATACTTTGACCGACATCGGGTGTATCCAAAACGTTTGACGAGTGAATTTTACAAGACTTGTCAATTAAATACTTCGATCGGCCTAACCTAAGGATTGTAACAGATAGTAACCGTGGAAATGTTTCGATATCCCTCGAATATTAAATTTGTAGTTAGTTTCTCGAGCTGGTTCGATTCTCATGCTCCGTCTTTCTCTTTTTCAACTTCATCTCCCGTTGCTCAGCCCGGTTATCAAAATCCCCGTATTTCATGTATGGTGAAATGTGCCAGTGCATTATTTCTGGGGTTTTTCGCAGGGTGGTTGGCACCTGAATATTAATTCCCTATTAGAGAGACTTGCTGCCGGGGCAGGTAATCTCCGTCCATTCTTTGCCTACCCGAACTTGCATTCTCAGCCGATGTGATGGAAGTTGGCGATTCGAGCAAATCAGAGGGCCGGTTCACCCATTCTACTCTGTTGGGCGATGAAATTGAAAGCTCGCTTGATCTCAAGTATCGCATTCGACTCAATGCGATGCCATCCACCTTCAGACTGCAAATAAAGCCTCAATCTTGTAGTTGAATTAGAGCAAAGGATTTAAGAACACTCTTGACCTGATCCCCGATCAGGCGTTGATCGAAGATGATTCAGAGAGCGGTAGCATTGAGCATCGATGAGCGACGTTTCAAGATCCTCCAAGCGACAAGATAAGTTACGCTAAAGTGCCGGGCGAAGATGGGCTGATATTTGACGTCAACTACTTGAGAGACGATTAACCGAGGTGAGTATGGTTGCACGTAGGGCAAACAACTACTCTTGGGGGCCATACTTAGGCTCATTCAGGAGCATAACAGCACCTTAGTCACCATGATCAAAAGAATCTCTCGATAGTTGTAGCCTCGGAGGTGGCTTCTTTGCTAGCAAGCGATGGCTTTGCTTGGCTAGATATGTATTGTGAAATATGCGTGTGATTCTCAGTACCCACCGCCGAGCCCCGCCATGCTGCAAAGCAGCCTGGAATAACGGCACTTCGGAATTATACCTCGAGCTCCTGGAGTGGAGGCGGGCGTATAATCAAGCTGGCGACTACACGTTCTACTGTTTGGAGTCATCGTTGTGAAATAACTCGTTAAATCAAGCCCGCTTCAACCGCACGATTGCAAGCTTAGGGATCGCAATTCAGCCTCTAGATACCAGCTGGTTTTACGCGCAGGTATTGCTGCTGGGCTTGCGCGTGGAGTTGCGCGCATTCACTTGCTAAGAGTTAGCGGCGCGACAAGTGCATTGTTATCGTCTGTGTCTACTAGTATCAAATCAACCGATGTCGAGGGTAGACGGTTTCTGCGCAAAACTCGTTAAGCTGCTGAGCGCACTCTGCATCGCTTCATCGTTCTCCCGTAGATACACACCTACACCGGAAGAAGTCAAATAAAGCGCCATAAGCTTTGCATGGCTGAACAAGTCCAAAACTCTCAGAAGTCGGAAAGCCTTGAAAGAGAGTTCGATAGCCAATTCGATCTGAAATATTGAGCATCCAAAAGGGTTGCCTATTGACAAACGATTCTTCAAACAGGTGATTGTTGGCCAAGTAACATTCAGAATCAAACCGAATGAATACCTTACAATTGGAGGCAGTGAACTCAGGTCGGCGGCAAGTGTCCGCCAAGGAGAGACGTAATTTCATGATGAATTCCCTCAACTTGTTCCACTCAATCAGGTAAGTTGTTGGCCGACAAACATAAAATCCTATAAACTGTCTCCTAGTTGCCAAATCTTAAATACGCAAAAGACAGCAAATGATACAAATTCGCAGCTAACGAAATTATGGACTGGCGCTAACCTGTTCGGTGCCGATCGGACTGTTACGTCGGAGTGCAAGACTATTTCACCTCAAGACGCTCGAGAATAGTACCAGCAAGAGATTGCTGACCGATCAGACGATCAATCATCCAATCAACTACGTTGTATTGCCTACAACTTAGATACTATGAGATGGTAAACTCTGGTAGAGGAGCGAATGCAGAGAAGTGTGTATCTAGAATGCAACCCAAAAGAGAGAAAGTGATCGAGCGGGCAAAATGGGCTAAAAGCTGGTGTATCGGTGGATAAATCCAGTTTTTTTTACTGGACGGCCAGCAAGGCGTTAGGGATAAGCAATAGCTAGTAAACTCCGGCTACTCACTTGCATGTCCAATGTCAATGCCAAACACTATTGGCGGTGGCTTTCAACCATCGAGTATATTCAACTGGTCGACCAAGCTCGAAGGATCGAGCTTGCTCACAATAGAGCCTTTGCTGCGCCGTCAAAACTCTCTAGAATCGGAGAGGGTTCAGCTAAGGTGAGAGAGGGAGGGTTGGGCAAAGGCGCAGCAAACTATGTTCTGCGCTCAGACTGCGTTGGTTGGTGCTATTGTGCCTCTAATCTACTGTGTAGACCCTAGCTCAACGTTGGTATGAGCGCGATTGAGCTTTTTAAAAGAGACACCTACGGCCACACAAACGCAAGTGTTTCGTTTGGAACCTCCCAAAGCCACATCCCTCGCAACAACAACAACAAGCGTTTTGCAGCCAAACCCAACGTAGCCAAAGACTTCTTCGCACCAAAAGTCTGTTATCTTTGTTGTTAATTATTATTATTATTCCGGGGATAATTTGCCATCAGAATGATCCATGAATCATTGATTGAGAGAATCGACTGACACCTATCGACTATCACAAGCAACTCTCAATCGATCCATGTCGCGAGGCCTCGCCCCTTAAAGCCATAATCAGAATTTTAACTACTAACTGAAAGAATTTGCTCTCCAACTTCAACCAATAGACTTCCGCAATTTTGGCCAATATCCAGGCATGTGACGTCGCTTTCAGGCATGTACAAATTTGAAGTATTGCAAACCGAGGAGGTCGTACCAAATTCAAAATTGAATCCTAAGGCTCGTTCAGGTCATCGTATGGTGGCAGACGAATCGGGCGATCTATACTCTTTCGGTGGATTCAATGTTCAAGTGCCTGCCGATGATGGGGAACTTTCGCGTGAACCAGAATGGCAAAAATATAAGCCCTTATTCCAGGAACTCTGGAAGTTCAATTGGAGAACTCGGAGGTGGAAAAAGTTACGAACTACTGGAGATATACCAGATAAGTTAGTCTCTCACTGCATGTGCTATTGGAATGAAAAAATAATCATCTACGGTGGCACTGGCCTACCTTACGGTGATAATTCATCAAACAAGTTAACTGTATACCATATTGCCAAAAACTATTGGGAAGTCATAGAGCCCCTATCAGATTCATCAAGGAGTCCTGTAGAAATGTATGGCCAAGCATGTATTTGTGATGAGCAAAGAGGGGAGATTTATGTAGTTGGGGGTACTAACGGGAGTCAATATAGCTTAGATGTGCACAAATTTAATTTATATACGAAAAAATGGACTGTCTTGCATAAATCAACCGAACTAGATTACGAGCCTGGTTGTAGATATAGGCATGAAATAGCTCTCTACAACAACAAACTTTACCTCTTTGGGGGCAGCACCAGCACTCAATATTATGCATTTGATCAGGTAGGTTGAAAGAAACGCTTAGCACCTATGCCATGGCTTAAATGGGACCAAATAATAACAATTAAGCTTCTAGTTACCCATATTTGATCTCGAAACGCACGATTGGACGTTTTGTAAAACAAAACCTTACGTGAAAAGAGGACGAAATGTATACCCGTTAGCAAGGAAATGCCATAGTTTAGCTGTAATTGGAAACGATTGTTACATTTGTGGCGGCACAAATGGTGTTAAAGTTTGCTCAGATATTTGGCACATTAACTTGGAGGAGCTAAAATGGACTCTATTAGTAGAAAGCATCCCATATCCAGTTTATTTTCATGCAGCTGCGATAAGTTTGCATGGAAAATTGACTATTTTCGGTGGCGTTGACACAATAGCTGGAGATTCTAGAAACAACAAGTTAACTTCAATTTGGTTGAAAATTCCCTCGCTCAAGAATATTTGTTTATCTGCTGTTAGTTATTATGTTAAGCATGGAACTATGAGCTCGAAATCAGTACGAACTACGGGCCTTCCAGATGCCTTGGAAGTGGCTGACCTCTAATATGGTCACGCTGAATTATACAAGGTGATCATGATAGCAATATCTCTATTATGAGTAACATGTTCATGGATTTCTAAGGAAACTTTTGATGACTCGAATCCGTCGAGCTGATGGACACCCCAATAGAATTGTTTTATTCTCTCTGATTGACTCAAAGGTTCACTGAATTTTGACTAGGCATCTCGTCACTAGCTCGAGAGGCTAAGCAAATACGCAATGAATTTGCCTATCACCTCACCTTCTCATTTCGATAAACTGAAATCTACGAGTCATCTGTTGTCTTTCGTAATCGTGGCGCTTGATATGAGGTAAATGTCAACCATTCATTTGTTTAATTCAGTCATATAGCTAGATGAGGATTGTCAGTTCATATGCACGTTGTCCACCGACTGCACGATTGAATCGGTCAACGATCAATCAAACCAGTAGCTCAGTCTAATGTAGTCATATTCGACTCTGACTAGCTCTTTTGGATTAGAATTGGACATGTAGATCGTCGTGGGAGCCCCAGTTTGGTTCATTGGATTCAAGTCGCTCATTATGCTCTAAGCCTGTTGCGTTAGGTAACTTGCTGGGAATTCTCGACTGCTGAGATGGTCTCGAAGAGACAGATATATAGCTAGGTGGTTCTGAAACTGATTTCAGACGTTTGTGGATTTGACTCAGCTTGATAGCCGCTAACACGGGCTAGATGCTGCATACACAAGTCATCGTCCTAGCTTAGACTCGATGGCTTAGCTGACTTCAGACTCTGCTCTAACAAATGGCTGAGACATAATTGGACCGCATACCGGTCTCGGTTCTCGCCGATGAGGGAAGGCTTCAATTCTTGTGCGTAGACCCGGCTTGGTCGCTATGCCGCTCTCGTCCTTTTTGGGATCGAGAAGTTCCCGCGAGCATAAGGCGCATGCGTAGCTCACGCGGAGCCCTAGCTACAAGGGAACATGTGTTAAGTTATGAGCCCTAACTAAGAGGCCTTAACACGTACAAATTCAGCTAGCTTGACCAGACGGATTCTATCTGCCACCAAGATTTTGCACCGCTACAGGATGAATTTTACATAATATTCATTATCTATCTTGGTCGACCTGTTATTATGGGTAAGCTTGGTGCTTCTGAGGGTCCAGTTGCGCTAGCAACTAGCGCAAGCAACACGAATCAGCTCGGTCCCACGAGCAGACTGCCAGGTAGTATGGGCCAAAATATGCTCCAACAATTGTTGGACGAAATGAAGCAGATTGAGGACACCGTGGATTCAATTGAAATACCTGCCCGCGGTAGGTGCAAAGTTTACATGGCTAAATTTGGTTACGATCCATTCAAACAATCGCCTAACGACAACCCAGATGCTGAAATGGCCTTCAATGCTGGCGATTATATTATGGTATTTGACGATATTGACGAAGATGGTTATTTTATTGGCGAACTGATGGACGGTAGAAGGGGTTATGTTCCATCAAATTGGCTAGAGAGGTTGACCGGCGAAGATCTATTCGAATTTCAGGCTACAACTCTATATAAGCAACCAAAGGACGATGAATCTGAGAGCAACAGCTATCCACCGGAGTTTTATGACGCAATCGTCTCTGACACCATGAATCATTCAAACTTCCAGCATTTGTTGGCGCCAGAAGATTATCACCGAATGAACGATTATGTTGATTTGGACGATGTCGATGAGGTCGATGACGAATGTTTGAGCGATTACGAGAGGGCCGAGGCTGAACAAATGCGCCGGGCTGTGGCGCCCCCGCAAAGGTTAGTTTTGGAACGACAGCTGAATAAGAGTATCCTGATTGGTTGGCTTCATCCACAAGCAGTAAGAGGTACAATAGTATCGTATCAGGTTTATGTTGATGGGGTTCTCAAGTCGACCGTGCCAAGTGGTGATAGAACAAAAGCTTTATTGGAGGGCGTCGATTCAAGCATTCCGCATAGAATTAGCGTTAGAGCCATCGATCATCACGGCCAACATTCAAATGATGCCGGTTGCACCATTGTTATTGGTCAGAAAATTCCATTTGCTCCGTCTTGTGTCAAGGCCTCGCATGTAACCTCGGATTCGGCTTTGATTAGTTGGCTGCCTTGCAATAGTAACTTCCATCACGTGGTTGCAGTCAATAGTGTCGAAGTTCAGACTGTTGGGCCAGGGGTTTATAAGCACCTTATAAATGGGCTTTCAGCCAACACCATCTATCGCGTTTGGGTCCGAGCTAAACCAGGCAAAATATTGTCGATCGATGAAAAGAATCCAAAGAAATTAGAATCATTAACGACCTACGTTGATTTTAAAACGCTGCCAAAGAGTCTACCCGATCCTCCCGTGAACGTTCAAGTTGAGGCTGGTCCCCAGAGGCGAACCCTGCTCGTTACTTGGTTGCCGCTAACATTGAACGATTTCGGAAGTTCAAATGGATGCGCAGTCACTGGTTACGCAGTGTTTGCTGGTCACAAAAAGCTGGCTGACATCGATAGTCCAACCGGAGATCACGCCCTCCTTGACTTGTCTGACTTGGAGAGTCTACATAAGAAGTCCGTTACAGTGCGAACAAAATCTGGCGAAAATCTGTCCCAAGATTCGATGCCGTGCCAGATACCCGACGAGTACCTGAAAGCTGCGGCAGCAAAAGCCCTGGATAACAACCAGCAAGTTATGAACCAGCAACCCATAAGGCATGGAGGAAATAGTCTACATATGCACCATCGAGCTGACGCCCGACACTCGCCAACTAGACACTCGGGCCGTTATGCTACGCATGAATCCAAATTAACATCTTCGCAACAACACCCGCAACAGCGCCTTGTCAGCAATAGATATCCAGTTGCTAGAGGTCGCCAGATGGCCAGATCGTTACAAAATCTCGAGTCTGACCTCGACTCTCGGCGTTCAAGTATACCGGCGATCGAAATAGCACGCGAAACAAGCGGATCGGATTTCGTCAACCATGCCGAGAGTTATTCTGAGGAAGAGTTCGAGAGTTCAATGAGGTTTCGGGGTGTCAGAGGTAAGCCTGGGAGTCGTATGAACGCGAGATATCGGCCAAGGCAATCGCATTCTGTTGACAGCTCGGTACCTCATTTGTCAAACCGATATAACCATGCCGGAAACTTGGCTAAATCGCGCAACACTCCCACTGACCGTGATATTAGATACTTTGTAGCTCTGTTTGATTATGATCCGGCGACAATGTCTCCAAACCCAAATGCAGCGTTTGAGGAGCTGGCATTCAAGGAGGGTTCGATCATTAAGGTTGTCGGCGACAAAGGACCCGATGGTTTTTACAGGGGAGAGCTAGAGAATCGGGTTGGTTTCGTGCCCAGCAACGTTGTCTCTGAGATTACGGATCCAAATGTGCTATATAATCTACATGAGAAGAGTAATCAAAACAGGCAATTGATGCACAATAAATTGCAACCAAATCCAAACTATATCCAGGGACAGCAGCAGCAGTATTTGCAACGATCTCAGCAAGTTCAAGTTCAAGCATCGCAACAGCATCAGCCACAACAAATGCACACCCAATTGGATCCGATGCAACCGCAACAGGGTAGTGTGAAAAGGATGACTGCGCTGTACGACTACGATCCTCAAGAGAACTCTCCGAACGCGGACACTGAGTCAGAGATACCATTCAAGGTGGGCGATACAATCTATGTCTATGGTAAAATGGACACCGATGGCTTCTATATGGGAGAGGTGGAGCGAACTAAACAAAGGGGTCTGGTTCCATCGAACTTTCTTCGCGAAGATCCGGTGCTCCCAAATACGAAGCCACCAACTTTATTGCAGCAACAGCAACAGCAGCAGCAACTGCAGCAAACGATGTTCAGCCAACCAAATGGGCAGATGATTGGTCCCATAGATTCGTTTGTGCAGCATCAACGTCCACCAAACCCGAGCCAATTTTATAATCCTACCGTCCAACAGCAACAAAATGTCCCACTTGATCCCTCGTTGGGAGGCTCTTACGCTCATATGCAGGTGAACGAGCAACAATCGCAGATGAGCAATCTAAACAATCTGCAGATAAGAGGAACACCGATTCGTGGAGTCTTGCCGGCGCAGGCACAACGTGGGTCTTACGATCCAGTGATTCAAAGCTCTCAGCAAAACATAAACAGGCCTACAACGCTCAGCTTGGGCCTCAATCCTGAGGCTCGGCTGGTTGGTAAAACTAGTGATTGGACAAACAATCCACGGCAACCGTTACAAGGCCAAAATAACCAGAGCGTTATGCTACAGCAGCTCCAAAGTAGGCCGCTCGACGGGACTGGCATGGGAGTCTCGATGAGCCAGCAAGTTGGTGGCGGTGGGCAGTATGGCAACCTGGGAACCATGAGCTCTAGTCAGCAGGGACAGCATCAAGGTCTAATCCAAAGACCAATGCTAAACAACCAGCAGCAGGCCGGCGGCGGGGTGCTAAGTAACTTATTGTCCAGTGGTAAGCAGATTATTGGAGCAGCGACAACCCCCCGAGCCCCAAATCAGCCCAGCCAGTTTCCATCTGTGAATCAAACAGTCACAGCAGCGAACGTTGGTATGGTGGGTGGATCTAGTGCTAACATTGCTGAAGTTGGTGGCTCTAACTTGGCAAGCAGGGCTAACTTTATACAGCCCAATTTCCATCAAGCAGATTCATCGCAGCAGGCACACAATTCTTTCAATGCAACCAATCAAATGCAACAGCAGCAGGCCCAGCACTATAACCAGTTGGGGATGAACCGAGGGCCGATGAATCAGATTGGTGAGGAGCAAGGTGGAAACATTCTAAATACAGTCAGGAACATGTTCAAGTTATCGTGAATTCCATCTACTCATTCCATTAATTTGTCATCAGGATATCACGACTGTGGCCGAAATTTGAGGACACCTTTCGTGGGCTCGGATGGCTATTGAAAAACGGTCGAGAGAAAATATTAGTAAACGAAAGTTTTGTTTGGTGGGAGTCTTAGATTTATGGATTATAATTTCAAGACTAGGAACAATGATCTCATGAGAATCCATGCAAATATGGTCGAAGCTTTATTGAGTGAAGATTTCTCAGATATTTACATCATTAAAGAGATAAGTTATACAATTCAATCAGGAACTTGAGTGTCTTGACAAAATTTTAATTCGCCGTTATCAAAAGCAGTTTCGCCTGTTGAAGTCATGGCTTTTATTTTGGTCTTAGCCTCCTTGGCCGATCCAACTCTCAGTTAGGTGAAAGCTACTTGAAAGAGATCAGCAATATATATGGCTGAGTTTGTCATGAGATGGATGAGGTTGCCCGAGCACCGAGCGGGATCGTCTGAATGGCCCTCAGTGTCCTGAGCTTCGTCAGGTGAAAGAAATTGACAGTTTGTTTCATCTAATTCGTCGATGGTCTTTGAGTTCAAACGGTGTTATGGTAATTGGTCTGAGTTGATGGTTGAGACGGCGCGGTCAGTCACAAAAATCGCGTTTTCTAATTAGATCCACAACTCGACTGTCCCCAACTCAAGTTTCACGGATTTCATGAACTAAAACCCGTTAATCAGGGTTTGGAGGTTCGTGGCCAGTAGATGAATATAATCATATCTAACAGGCTCGAGATGTAACGGAAGTTTTCCCATTGGATTTTCATTCGAGGAGTTGAACATGCAACTTCCGACGAAATAATGCGCTAAGACTCAACACTTTCATTCTGTAACGGCGAAGACTCCCAGCCCTGGTAGCGTCTCTTGATCTGAAAACTCGAACTTTTAGATACTTATTAGCTGCTTAATCTACTCGTTGGCCCAAGAGAGATTTATGCTGGATGTGCCTATATCTATATATCGACTCACGTCTGTGTTGCGATTATTGGAGGACAAGATCTGAGGACGACACCTGTTGATCTGCTCTAAGAGTATTATAAGTTGGTCAAAGATCGAGATAAGAATCCAACCAATCTTATGCACTCAGCGCCAGACCAGCCAACGCCCCTAGCTTTCAATTGATAGTATTTATTTCTGTCTTTTATTGTGTGAGACTCTCTCGTGAGAGTCTTTTATTGTCTATGGTCTAAATGACTGAAATTGTTCCTTAATGGCGAATGAGCGGTATAATGCATTCGTCAGACTAACTTTCATTTTCAGCCACTAATAAGTGGATGGATGGATTCCATCTTTCAACTCAAAGCTGCTGAAATTTGATCAATAGAAGCACTTTGAGAAGCTTCAATCTAGTTTATGAGAGGGCGGTTACATGTTATTCGGCGTTTGTCTAGCTTTAATCTTGTAATCTCTCTGCTATTCTAATAGTCATCACCGAATGTAATGCAATAAGTTAGTCTGAATTCCAATCTACAACGAGGGCATCCAGTTCCATAGAGAAGAAAACTGAACACGGATTCGGTCATGGCCTCATGGTTTCCTGATTCTGATGGAACCAGAGATGGTAAAAGACTTGGGTAAGTTCGATTGTTGAAGCCCAAAAGCTTACTCGAGAAGCGGACAAATATTAGAGTGATCTGGTTACACACCGCTCGTGCAGGACAAACCGCGGCAACTTGGATTTCTCCATGTGTCTGTCTACTCAGCCGATATTTCTGCAACAAAACAATCATGCTCGGCGGTGACGCCACAATGGAGAAAATCTTCTGTTTTCATGTATTCATGTCGACCGAAAGATGGCAAATCCACAAGAGAAGATAAGAGGGAACAAAATTAATCCGTCCGTTATAATTATTAGTAACCTCGCAACTTGCCTTGATTTAAATGCCATTGAAAATCACATTTTAAGTTCGTCCAACAAGAAGCTGTGTTATGCATCTGGAACTCTATGAGGATCGCAAATAGAAGCCAATTATTGAATGTGAATATGATACAAGCGTGAGAACATTGCACTTGAATGGAAGAATCGGAGACGACGGGTAGTGGGTAGAGAGTAGACATGACAGAGAGGTGCGAATCTAGTACCAGCGCCGGCCAGTCGATGCAGATTGTCTCGCCAAGGAGTTTAACTCAACCGTCAAGTAAATGGGGTGTTGACACTGAATCTGACATAGTCGACACAACCTCTGCTCTCGATGGGACAAGTGATGACAATGACGATGAGGGGGAGAGTAGTGAACAATGTGATCTTAGCCATAATAAAGACGGTTGCTTGAGCTTGAGCCATGAACCTGGGTGCTCAGGTGAGAGGGACGAACGATCAGGCCGACACACTCTCGGTAACGTATCAGTTACATCAGCACAAAGATCGAGGCCGATATGGTCACTAGGTATAGGTCCATCGGTTGAGAACGGTAAGACAAACAGCAGTAATATCAGACTGGTTAGTAGAAGGAAGCGATCTCGAATGAGGAGACGTACCGTTGATGATATTGATAATGATCATGATGGCGACATTGATCGAACTGACAACGAAGACGATAACGATCTGAACCGTGCTAACAGCGACCATGATTTGATCGCGGAGAATCGTCGGATCAAGCAATGCACAGCGTATCTGAGCCATCAACAAGAGGCTAGTTTTATCAACAACCTCAATAGATGGAGACAAGACAAGCCAACTTTTTTGAGATCGAGAATTCAAAGAAACAGACAACAAGAGATGAAGAAGCAACAACATAACCATGGTGCAATAGATCACGATAGAACTCAATCTTGCTTAGCCCGAAACGGAATAAACCTAGGCATAAACTTTATTGATCCGAATAGAATATCACAATTTGAGCTTGGTTCCTCTCAAGACCCTCGAGTTAATTCTGCCCAGCTTAGTGAAAACTGGTCTAGGATTGGTAGTGCCTACTCATACGTGTTAAAAAAGTTGTCATCATATGTGAGCCCAACCCATACAAGTCCCTGTGGATCTCCCTGTAAACTCTCGAGTTCTCAAGTTAGTAACACAGACACCGAGCTAGATGACAACCATCCTCAAGGTCAACAATTTAGTATGACTAGCAATAATCCGCGATACCAAACTCTTCACGGATCCGATGAGTGCCAGGACCCTCGGAGCAAAATCTCGGGAGCAAAGTCGAAGGATCACCGTCGCTACGATTCTGCAAGAGGCTACTCAAAATTAAATCATCATCACTACAGAGAAACGTTCAGAGACTCCAAGTTCTATGAGTAGGCATCATGTCCTTGACATTCACAAAGCCCCGATACATATGCATGCACCATACAATCATTAACCCATCACTGATGACTTTTTCTCTTCCTTCAATCCAAACAGACTACAAAGATGCTTGCTTTTGCTAATTATCATCGGTGTCTGTTGTTTCTTACTCTGGAACATACACAGACTACTACGAGGTAAATATCCTCTAGCTTTTTCTAGATCTATTCCATCTAAGGTTCTCCCTAACGCTCGCTAACATTGATTCCATTAGATGAGCAAAATTTTCTGGGTTTTGTCGAAACTCCGTCTGAGTTGGGTAGATATGAACACTACGCTGTATCAACCGATGCCAAACCGTGCGCCAAGATAGGTAGCTCATTACTTGCGAAAGGGGGTTCTGCCATCGATGCAGCCATAGGGACATTGCTATGTATGGGTGTCACTATACCTAATAGCATGGGTCTAGGCGGTGGATGCATCTGGACGATTTACAATAGAACTACAAGACAGGCCATAGTGATTGATGGCCGTGAGATAGCACCTGATTATTCGAGCGAAAACATGTTTGCGAACAGCTCATTAGCAGCCAGCAGAGGTTCTCTATCGATTGGTGTCCCAGGTGAACTCGCATCATATTGGAAGGCTCACCAAATGTTCGGTAAGCTCAAGTGGTCGGAACTCTTTGACGAAAGCATATCAATGGCTGAGATTGGTTCTCCTATGGTTGAACATTTATCTTTTGCTCTGAGACAACAAAGTCACGCTCAATACATCACCCCTCCTTTGGCCGCTATCTATAAGGGTCCAACCAACAATCAGTACCTCAAAGAGGGAGAGATTCTCGTCCAAAAAGCTTTAGGGAACACTCTTAGGCGCATCAGAAATAATGGTGCAGCGGAGTTTTATGGTGGCCAAACTGGTAAGCTGTTCGTGGATGATCTACAGAAACAAGGCGGCAAGATGACCTTGGAAAATTTGATGAAATATGAAGCTTTAATCAAAGAGCCTTTAAAAGTTGATCTCGGAAGCGACTTAACTCTGTTCACTCCGCCGCCTCCTGCTTCTGGTATAGTGCTGAGTATAATACTGAGAATCATGAAGGGACTTGGATACTACAAGAACCTGAAACCTCAAAATAATCAGGACGATTCAAATCTCTACTACCACCGGCTAGCGGAGGCATTCAAGTATGCATATGCGCAAAGAGCTGGTTTGGAGGATAACCCTGATGATCCAGAGCGTATGGAGCAGCTTCTAAAAAAACTATCCTCCGACAAATTCATTGAGGAAGTGGTCAGTAAAATAACAAACGAAACTCACAATGATAGCCGCTATGGTGGGGACGAGTATTTCAGCGAAGATCATGGTACCGCTCATGTCTCGGTCCTAGACTCTGAGGGAAACGCCGTCGCCGTAACAACATCGGTGAACTTATATTTTGGTAGCGGCATGGTATCACCATCCACAGGTATAGTCTACAATGATGTCATGGACGACTTCGTTTCACCGAATCTCGTCAACAAGTTCGCGTTAGCGCCATCAAAATTCAACCGCATAAGACCTGGCAAGAGGCCCGTCTCCTCTATGGCACCCTCGGTCTTTGTGGATGCAGATGGGAATGCCCGGCTGATAATCGGCGCCAGTGGCGGGGCTAAGATAACCACGGCCATAGCAACTGTTAGTTTACGCAACTGTTTCCTTGGGGAGGATATTAAAACTGCCATCGATGGACCCAGGATACATCACCAATTCTTGCCCAATAAGGTCTGGTTCGAGCTGAATTTTCCCGATGAGATTCTCGTGTCCCTGAAGGAGCGAGGGCACAGCTTGAATCCGATCCTGGATAGATCATCTGTTGTGATGGCTGTTGCTAACGATCGTGTTGATGGAAAAAACTCGATTACGGCAAATAGTGATCACAGGAAGGGTGGTGCAGTGCATGGGTCATGAATTAAATTAAGAGTATTTCGTAGAAGCGAAAATTCACTCTAATCCTTCTCTGTATGCAGGGTTATGGTAGATCTTATTCTGCATTAAGTAACTCTATGGTTCATGTCTCGAACGATGCTAGTGTTTTCGAAAGCTCGTCTTAAAAATATCGCTACTTATCAGTTGATGATAGATCCAGAATTTAGCATGGCTTTGATTGAATTGAATTGAAAATGGATCTGGAACTTGAACACTTACATCGTTCATAGAGAGATTTCCGCTCTTAATGAGTAGGCTCGAGATTCGGGGGTCCTCTTCGAAACAGACCCCAAGCTTGAGCAGCCTTTGCACAGGATTACGAAATATTCAACCCCCGAATTCCGTCTTTGGCATCCCCAATTCTCGACGCTGGTTGCACTCCGACAAAACTTATCAAGTTCTCCGTCCAGAAATTTCAGATAGAATAAACAAATTCACCGATCAAGCGAAACCGATCGACAACTTGACAGAGCTAGTTGCTCTTGGCGCGGATGGAGTTTGGCCAGATAAGACGCTGTTTCGATGCTAAGGACATCATGATTTCAACCCAAGTGATTCGATCGGGTTGAACGGCAAAAGTTGCTTATTCTCAGTCTGAACGGCAGAATGATAAGTTCACCAAGAGGCAATATGTGTTTTGCTTGATTAGGGGCTCAGTGAAAGAGGGTTGCAGCTTCGGGTGACGATGCAGCTGCTGAACTTGATCTTGCTTTATGGTTGGAGAGTTCTTGCTGTTTCGCGCCGCAATGTTTGGATGGATTCTCGCTGCCCAAGTCTTGTCTTCACGTCATACTGCTTGTCATCCATTCACCTTGTTGGATTTGTGGAGCCTTGAGTCTCAAAGCGCAAATGTGCCCGAGAATCCGCACATCCACCATACTCACATATGCTATCGATTGGTGGCGGGGATGGAGGCAGTCTCGTCCGCTTGATGTGTTAGATTAGAGCGAGAGGGAGAAGGAGAGAGCTAGAGCAAGGCAACGACGGCTCGGTTGGGCCAGTTGGACCAAGGCAAGAGGCCAAGGAAGCGTCCCCGCTGAATGCCGCACGTCCGACTCTGATCGCAACTGGCCAAGCCCCAGCACTGAGCCCTCCTCTGCCCAGACTGGCGCTCGTCCGCTAGATCTAACGCGCGAGCGACTATTGTGAGCCGTGGCTCTAGCGGCGGGAGCACAAGCGACAGGCCCGCCTTTGTTACTACCATCGCCACTAGCGCGCTCGCAACTAGCGACGAGTCCCTAGGCGAGCTCGCTGGGCAAAACTGCAAGCTGAGCGAGCGAGAGAGTACGAAGGGGCCAAAGTCTGTTTGCTCACTCGCTGCGTTGATGCCATATGCGATTCAACGGGGCCATGGTGCAGGCGCAATTCCTATGCTACCAGCGGGCATAGTTGCAATGCGAGCGTTCCGTCCCTATTCTTGTCTCATCCTTCCAACTCGCCCGAGAGCCGTAAGCGAGCAGAGGCGGTTCAGTCGGCGGCTGCTGTGGGCGGCCGCCACCCGAGCCGGCCCATCCTCGCAGCGCTAGATGCCCAGTTTGGCGCTCCTCGAGCTGCTGCTAGGCGCCCGCACCGGAGCAGCTCGGATTGGCTGCGCGCGATTGCAGTCCAGCGGCTCGGCTAGGCGCACTCGGCCGCGCGCATAGGTTTGGCCGGCGATGGTGTTTGCATCTGCGCACCTCCCATGGGCAGGGCAAGCCGAGCTTAGCGCGAGACTGCGGAGGCGCGGAGACTCGCTGCAGGGTTGCGAGCACCAAGCGAGAAGTGCAGATTTCTCACGCAAACGCAGGCCAAGCACAGTGGCTCGCCCCACTGCTCGCCATTGGACGCGCGCGCGCCCAAGAGCTAGGCGCCCCGGGCGCACATAGCGCGTGCGCGCTTTGCTGCTCTCGCCACCAGGAAGTGAGCCCGCAGCTCCAGCATCCATCTCTCGCCATATTTCGGCAGCGCAGACTCTAGATGAGGAGCGATTGGGCACACGGGCCCGAGCAATGCAGTGGAGACGGGCGGGGCTGCCGGCTGGTCGGCCCAGCTCGCCCGCTCCTCCGCTTGAGCAGCCCCATTCGGGCGGGCGCCTTTTCCAAGCGACCCTCCTGGAGTTGGCCCATCTCTCGCTTTCTCGTTTGACGGCTCACATTGAGCGTCATTTTTGGCGCCCATTGACGGGGCCGAATGATAACAATGCCGCAGTCAACTGGCTCCACGGGCATGACAATTCAGCGCACCGCCCAAGCAGAATGAGCATTCAAATGTTTGTGGCCAACTGGCTGAATGGGGAGCAAGCAAAATGGCGCGAACGCTCCCTTGGCCAACAACGGGCAAAGCGGCAGCGCTTTCGGCGAGACAGTGCCTCAATTCGAGAGCGCATACGAATGTAGACAATTTCCTATTTGGTCCGTCCCAACGACGCGGCGCACACTGAAAGCGCCTCCCTTTCCGGGTTCCAGTGGCCCGATTGCTGTCGCGGGGTTCAGGGAGCCTCTCGGCTGGCTTTGGAAGTCATTCAATTTGGCCGGCGAGTGGGAATGCAAGCGGGCACCCCTTTGATCTAACACTGTGTTTGCGTCATAGGCCATTGCGGCGCCCTCGCCGTTTGGCTGCGTTGGCCAGCGCGAACTCGCTTCTGTGCGAGCGGGCCAGCAGCTTGCTTTGAACCTCCAAGCTCCATTGGCGGCCACTCCAGCCCATCTAACGGGCGGAAGCGAGACCAATCAATCACGTTCAAGCCAACGCTCACTGGGCGCCACCATTAGCGGGGCCGTGCAGGTCGTTTGCTGGGCCGCAAGATGGTGGCGCTCGAAGGGCGGAGGGGCAACGTGCGCCCTGTATTCCAGGTTCCACTCCTGAAGAGTCCCCTGCGGCTGCGGACGATTGTTGTTGAGCCACTCTTGGTATTATTATGATCATTGTTATCGGTAAACCTTTGCCTCTTCTGAAAGGCAACCGGACGAGAGTGGAGGGAGCAGCGGCAGCGGCGAGAGAGAGAGAGAGAGAGATATGGCAGATGGGCCCGGCTCTCCTCTGACAGCTCCTCTCGCCGCTTAGTCGCGTCTGGCTACTCGGCTGGCTGCTCGCGGCCAAATTGCGCGCTGCTTGACGCAAGTAGCGAAAACTCGAAACGCTTAGACTGTCGCCCGCTTAGACTGGCTTTAATTAGGAATAGAAAATCTATCCCCAAGGATGGAAAGATGGATGAAAGAGAGACACCATGAGGAGGAAGCGACCCTCCGCTGGAGACTAGCGACAGCCTAAGTGCCTTTGCTCCCCCTAGGGACTCGTTCGGAGATCCATCTCTATCATGGCCTCCCCGCCCAACTCGCCTCTACGTCGCTGCCGCAGCCGCAGCCACAGCAGCCGCCACAGCATCCAGTTTGCCATCCCTCGCCTCTCGCTTCCTATGCACAACTAGGAAATCATGTTCAACAAACGACACAGATAGATGGACCAGCTTGATCTCGTTTTACTCGAATTAAATGAAATCAAATTCGCGCATCTCGCCCGCTGTCGCCAGACGCATCCACTTGGACGCCAGACTCAAGCTCCTATCATAATTTAGACCCTCAAACATCGGCCAACCGTCTGCGGGCTCCAGGCAAAGCGCGGCGCCCTAGCACTCAAGCTCGATCAGCTTGGCCTCCTTGTTTGGCCAGCTGCAACTGGCTAGCGACTCTGAAGCAAGCGACAATGACAACAGACAAATGCAGACTCTCGCTCTCTCCTCTTCTCCTCCCTCGTCGCCGGCTGATCGCTGCCAAGAGCCAGGCTAGATGTAGAGGTCCCGTCCCTTGGCTGCTCCACTCCATTGCTGATCCCATAGCAGGACGCCTCACTCAAGTAGGCCTCGAAGAACAACTGGAGCTGAGAGAGGGATTTTAGTGAAGCATTATTGTATTATTATGTTAATTGTTGTGTATTTTAACTCGCAAGTCGATTGGCCAGAGGGCCGTGCCAAATTCTCGCCAATGGAAGCCAAGTCAACTCGACCGGAGGCTTTCTTCTTCCTTCTCACTCATCCGCAATCTCTTCATTTGCTTAGATTTCTTTGCCGATGCTCGCTTTGTCTCACAGAATCTGAATCAGCAGCCAACAATAGGCCACCAACACCATTGTTGGGCGGCGTGTTTATGTCTCTCTCTCTCTTTCTCTCACTTCGAGTCACTTGTTTTGCTTCCATGTTGATTGCTGGCACTGTTGGACGGATATTCAAACGACGAAGGCTCGAAATCACTGTAAAGAAGGCGCAATCCGCGCAACTATTGGGTCCAAGTGGGATGAAAGAGAGTGGGGGGCGATGGCTGATTGGTATCAGCTGAATGCGCTCATGGTCTCCGGTGCTCGAGTTGTCCGAGCATGCGAAAAGCAAACTTCTTCATGATATATGAGACTTGTTGCGGCCTCGAGTTTCGACTCGCGACTTGAGTTGCATTTGAGCACTGGCAACGGATCGAGCCAAGTGCAGACCAAGCAATAGCCTCCAACAATAATTTCTATACCAGACCGCCTATGCGTCTATCAAAACAATCTGCACTAAACCTTGACCACCGAAGTGAACGAAAAATAATTTCCTGCCAGCCTTGCAGTCCCGCTTCTCGCAAACATCCGCTCTCGGGTGGCTTTAGCAAGCGAGTATCAGCGAGGGGGGGGGAAATAGAAGACTTCTTCGTATCGTGCTTGTCCACAAGCTTCTAACTTAATTCTACATGCTCACAATAAGAACGGTTATAGCCTAAAATTTACTTGAACAGGACCTTTGATAATTCGCGCACTCTGATCCAATTTGCGCGCTAAGCTCACCCAAAGTCGAGCAATATTGGTTGATCAGTTTGAGCGAGACGGCTGCCAGCTGAGCAGCCTTTGGTTTGGTCGATTCTGGTGCTGTGACCTCCAGACAAGTTTGGCTTAGGTTCAACTATGGACGTGCCACCATCCAGCTCGATTCTCTTGCGCTTGTCTGGGCTCGAACTAGCCAGCGAGGCCTCTGATGCGTTCCCTGTATAATCGGCCAATTTTGTCCTATTAACGCTCTCTAGTGGAATCTTTCTTACCTTGGGATTGCGGTTACAAAGACCCTGCCTAAAGTTTGGACACTGGAGAGTTCCGGGTTTAATGCAAAGGAACCTGTTTTGTCTCTGTTGTGAACGATTTTCATTTTTGTGCAACTGATCGAGGTGACTCTCCAACAGCCTCATGGGTACGTTTGGCCATTTGTTTGCGTTCGGCATATCGCTTTTGTCCATTCCCACCGCATCTATGACTCGCATCATATCCCACAGTTTGTTCATAGAGACGAGGAATTTCCTATAGATCACGAGCATTTCCTGACACAACTTGGACTGGGTCACTGAAAAGTAGAGGCCAAGCAGTCTTATGATTGCACTCTGGTATGCGATGTAAAGTTTTACGAAATCCCTGTAGAGCATTGAGAAGGCCGAGGTAATTATGCCATTGTTCAATGCGCTAGCTCCGGCATCAAATAGAAGAAGAGTATCGAACTGGTTTTGCAGGTGCGGAAGTGTGGTGAGCAAGCGATCAAGCGGCATTTGTTTGAACTGCTGATTCAGCTTGTTGGTAAGAGTAACATTCGCTCCACAAAAATTAACACCCAGAGATCTGTAAGTGGCCACTTGGACGCCCAAGTAGCGCGAGTATCTTCGAACGTAAATAGACATGGTGCGTGCTAGCGCCGAGCTCGAGTCCACAAATGTGGTCATTTGGTCAAGCAAAATCTTGATCTCTGTTGAGGTGGCCAGGAACTGGATGAAATTTTCGTTGCCATGATTGATTGTGTGGTGCATTGCAATGATTGACTTGAAGGCAACCTCCCATTCGGGTCTTCGCGCGCGTTGCATCAGATATTTGGCTAACTTTGGCGCCGAAACGTTTGGTTCATGTGTGATTGCTGCAAGATCTGCGAGGTCCCATTTTAGTTGAGAGAATGGGATAGGTTAGTGGCTAGAAGTTTACTGCTCCTCAAATAGTTTATTTCTCGTCTACTTACAGTTGAGATGCTTCCTCTTCGGCCCAATGAGTTTTCGTGATGTTGCTTTTAGGACAACAAACGCAATCCAGCGGCCAGAAACAAGGCACTTGAGCGCGGAAAGCTGGTCGGGCAAGATGGGACCCACTTCGGGTTCGTCAGAAAGTGGCGATTTTCCAAGAAACGAAACCACGACGGCCATTTTTAGGCTCAAATCTCTCAAGACAAAAGGCAGAGTATAGGTGCAAATTTTGGCATGAGGAGGCATTTGTTTACGTTTTACGTGCGATGGCGGCCCTCATTGGCCCAGCATGTGTAAGCGTATTTGCAAGTCAGACGACTCGTGCAAAGGTGCGGCGAAGCCCTGAGGCCAGCGGGCGCGAACTCGTTTTGGAAGCACGCGGGTGCGGGAACCTGCAGGTCGAGCCCTCTGCAGCCCAACACGTGTTTGTTAGGTTGCCATGGATTCCGAGTGGATTGAGCTGGACAAGAGGTCTGGCTCGTATCAGTCTGACATGGAATTGAACGAAATCAGGAGTCGAAATTGAAATCATCAACGGTTTGAATCGATGGATCCAGAGGGGCGAGTAAGGAGGAGCTTAAGCCAGTTCGAGAACGACTTGTGGCTTGATCGTCGCTTGAAACTTGCGGAGATTCTCGAGCACTTGGATTCGATCAGACAAGGTAGCGATAGTACACTGAGAGATTCGGCCGAGGGATGGATTCGATTCTTCGAGTTCCTAGGTGACGAGTGTTGTGGTTTGAACTATAGCTGCGATAAACAATGGGGCGAATTATTGATCTTGATGCAAATCAGCAGAAAGTTGAACCACCGCACGGTCCGACTGACAGATGTTTTGAGGAGCAGGGAGGCCATTGAATGTAATGCAAAGAGTATACGCATGTTCAACAAAGTTGCAACATTGTCGCAAACAATAGAAGTTTCTCTGGCCAAATTGGAGGAATCAATTGCCCTCTGTCAATTGATTCTTCCAACACTACCTGCCGATGATTCGTTCATGGTGAACGAGTTGCAATCTTCCATGGACTGCCTGCAACAGACCTGTCGACAGCCCATCTGCACCCTCAAGATGGAACTTTGCGACAATTTGATCGCAAAGAGGTCAACCTTGGAACTGTGGCGGTCGAGACTGGGCGATATGGAGACAATTGTAATCAGGCTCGCCAAATTCCTGTCAAATTTGCTCGAGTTTCAAACGAATCTGATCAAGCTGAAACCGTTGATGATCTCAACTGAGAGGGCAAACGACGAACTCTCGCAAGGTAACTTGAGCGGTCCAATAGGGTCGTGCAAAGGAACTTATTCGAACGCTCGAGAGTTCCAAAAGAAACTAGTCCAATCTCTCAGCAAAATAAACCAGCGCAAGTTTGAAAGAGACAAAGGGATCGCTAGTATTCAGCTGAAACTTATACTTAAATCGACTGGTGAATACTTGCATGAGATATATGGTGATGGGCTGGTTAAAGAGCTGGACAATCTGAACAGGTGTATAACAGTTCTGGATAGAATGATGCAGGAATTGCGGCTCGAATTTGGTCGTTTTTATTTTGTCAACGATGTTGAATTGCTAACAATCATTTCGCTCAACTTGCAATTGGTCAGAGATGGGAAATCAACCGAAAACAAGCGTCTAATTTCCAAGTTATTCACCAATTCTGTCTGTGAGTTTGAAATCGCAGGTAATAACCTTGTTGGCATTTGGAGTCCCATGGGAGAATTTATAAGCTTTCACAGCAGTCCAATACAGATCAAAAAGGAGGTGAACGTTTATAGCGTAGAGATAATCCGCATTTTCAACGAGATACTCCGCAAACTCCGCTCCACTCTCAGCTCAATACTGTTCAAAAGTTTAGCGGAATCAAGCTCAATCGATTGGTCCTTGCCTGTTCAGCTGATATACTTGGCCGAGCAGGTTAAGTTTTGCAGTAAAGTTGAAGACTGCCTGAAAGGCGAAGGAGATTTAAACAAACTTGAGCAATTCTACGAGCTTAGATTGGCTGATTTAAGCATCAGATCTGGCGAAAAGTCTGATTGGCTTGAGAGTTTCAAGACTTCAGCTGCAATATCAATGACAGTACAGCAGATGTCAATCCTCGTAAAGCTCAACTCTGAAAATGTCAAAGACGTTTGCGATTGGAACTGGCAAAAGAGGTCTCGTTACTATGTAACAGGTGCTGGCCGAGTCTTAGAAGTTTGCATAGCAGATTCAAAGTTTGCGTATCGATTCGACTATCTGCCCTTACAAATGGAAAGCGCGAGCGGAAGAGCCAGTTTGGGTTCTTTCAAGCGTTTGATTGACACTAGGGTCACAGAACGGTGTTTCCTTGCTGCCAGCCAAGCAAATTGCGACTTCCGCTTGGGAGCAAACCCCCAGGGGCCAGCCGGTTGCGGCAAGACCGAGACAATCAAAGCGCTCGGCTACTCGATTGGCTGCCAGGTAATAGTGCACAATTGCGACGAATCCAACGACAGCAACTCCTTGGACAGCCTTATTTGGGGCCTCACGCACACCGGCCTATGGGGTTGCTTCGATGAATTCAACAGGTTGAATGAGTCCGTCCTCTCGGCCACCTCGGCTACCTTAGAGCTTGTACAAACAAGCTTGCGCGAGGGCAAATCTACCGTACAATTGGCGGATGGAAGAACAATGTGTTTAGATCCGGCTAGCGCCTTCTTTATCACCCTCAATCCAGGCGATGCGAGTAGGTACAGAGGCCGGCGACAGTTGCCGACGAATATACGCGCCTTGTTCGTGCCAATCTCAATGGTTCTCACCCAGGTAGATTCAATTGTTGGAGAGAAGCTGCTCGTCATGGCCAGTGAAATGAACTGGCGACGCAAGTTGAAGCCGGGCGAGGCATTCGAATTTGGTCGGCAGCTTTCGCGTTGGCTCCAGTGGACCAACAGAAGGCTTGTCCATTGTGCTGCGAGATGCGAATGGGACCTCAGATTGGTGATGGCCATTTTGAGAAGACTCAAGCTACTTTCGTTGCAAAGCGAAGATGTTGATGTCAGAGAGCTACTAGTGAGGTCGATTGAACGCGAAGTGGTGTCGCGCTTAACCCAAGAGGAGCGGCAACTTTTCAGAGAGAGCATTGAGGAAAACTTCTCTCCTGGAACTCGCAAAGTAATTCACTCGATTGAGGAGGAATCAAACCTGTCGAGAAAACTGGACCGAACAATATCAGAGCTATCAGAGCAATTCCAAAGTGGAGCTCTAATCAAGAGTCGTGCACTAGATCTCATGTTCCAATTAGAGACGAGGGTTGGCGTTCTGCTGTTGGGCCCTCCAAGCTCAGGTAAATCAACAACATGGAAAGTGTTGGCCTCAACTCTTGGCGACTCCGTCAGATGGTTTGCAATAAATCCGGGAGCCTACAATAAGCAGAAACTATTCGGGTTTGTGGATCCTGTGAGTCGCAAATGGGTTGATGGAATTATGGCTGCAAAAGTGCGCCATGCCATAGAGATTCTCCAATCTGAGGAGCTGAAAACGGAACAAGTTTGGCTCATCCTTGATGGGCCCATTGATCCTGACTGGATTGAATCGCTAAATTCAGTTTTGGATGACAATCAAATCCTAACTCTGAGTTCCGGCGAAAGACTTGAATTTTCTCTTCGCTCTAACAAGAGCATCAAGCTTATCTTTGAAGCAACCGATGCTAAGCTTGCATCACCGGCTACAATATCGCGCCTCGGTCTAATCTACCATGAAAGGCTCAGCTCGTTCGCTCCGAGTCGAAAGCTCGAACTTTGTCCTGCTTTGCAAGCAAGGGAGAAGGAACCTCAACTAAACCAAGGGCAAAAGGAAGCTGCCAATGGGCCGCCATCAAGTGATGAAACAGCGAGGAAAATCGTTGCTGAATTCTTAGCCTTCGATGAGGAAAAATTGTTGATAGTGGCCACACAAGATACATGTAATCTCTATAAATTATTTCAATCGGTGGGTGTCGTAGATTCTGGGATTAATGAACCTTTCACTGAATATCGTTGCAGCCCAGACTCGAGCTCAGTGCATCTTGTGGAGTTTGTGGAGGCAAACCAACATGAAACGCTCATGATATTGCATAATATCCATCTCATAGCATCGGACAGCAAGTGGAATACGAGTAGTCTAGTCGAGATGCTCAGGTTCATGCTCACTTATGATGGCTACTATAGTTCAAGATTTGACTTTGTATCCCTGAGAGCCAAGTTTGTGCTCTTGGTCGAAAACCTTGAGGACGTCAATGAGAGAATGGTATCGTTAGGTAAAGCGATCCAGCTTTGCCAGGCCGACCTACCTCAGGCGAGTCTCACTCACCTGGAAAAGTTGGATTTGGAGTTTATCAATAGCCCAGGCTCGGCGGTCATCACAATTTCAAGTTCTCAACTTGGCGCTGGCATCCGAAGAGAGCTGATGGAGAAATTCTCTGGCCGCAAAATACTAGGATTCCGCAACACTAGAGAGGCTCTCCAATCGATGGAGAATTTGAGCGAAATTTGCGACGGAAACATCACCTCTGGGTCGGGATTTCTGTTTATCCTGTCATCTGTGGAATGCCGTCTCCTTGGACCGGAACTACGATCGAGACTATTTCACAAACTCAACTCGTTTAGAAACTATCCAAAAGGAGGGCAGTTGATCTTGATAGATCTAGATGCAACCAAGAATCCAACTGAGCTTACTTTCTGGCGGTCGATGGGCAGTATTGTACACCTTTCATCGCGAAGAGAACGCATGATTGAGGCTGCTATAGCGCAATTTCGCTCCCTATTGCTTGCCTATCGTATGCAATGTAATCAAGTGGACGATGTGCTCAACTTAGTAACGAAGTTCCTGCAAACTCTTCCAGAATGTAGATTGCTCAACCAGAGGTACTCGGATAGCTTCTCTAACATTAGTGTCAGCTTGATCGACAAGCTGAGCTCGCGTTTGACGAGCCGACGCAGACTCCTGACGGGCGGACTGAGTCGGTTGACAGATGTTGGTCGATGTATCGAGCAAATGAAACTCAATGGCCAACACGAGGAAGATAAACTCAGAGCGAAGAAACAAGAGATAGGAAAGCTGATGGAGTCTATTGATTCAGCGTTGGAGGTTTTGCAGTTCCAGCGAAACGAGGTGGCAAATTTGAGGAGCCATCAAGAGGAAAGGAGGGCCGAGATTGCCAGAAAGAGAGTAGAAATTGAGTCTGAATTGTCGAAAGTGAAACCGTTGGTAGATTCGAGCAAGAGCGAGATATTACAACACCTGAAACCAGAAGCTTTAAACGAGATCAGGACTATGCGGGCACCACCAGAAACTGTGAAGGATATCCTAGATGTACTATTCGTGTTATTAGGTGGAAAGGACACCTCTTGGACTTCAATCAAGTCCCATCTTGCAAGGTGTTCGCTCAGAGAGGAGCTAGTTAGGTACCAATTCAAAGAGAAACTTAGCAAGCCCCTGTTGTCCAAAGCTGAAAGCATGATTGAGAGGAAGCAGACAAGTTTCAGCAAACAACAAGCAGCTCGGGCCTCAAGCGCCATCGTGCCAATCTTGCATTGGATTGAAGCTACGCTAAAATATGGCAGAGTTCTGATCAAATTGAACCCCTTGGAAGAGGAACTTATCACCTTAGAAGAGGAGCTTTCAAGGATAACAAAGCTGGCCGAAAGCACGGAGAATGAGCTGGGCAAGATTGATTGCAGGATGGAGCAGGATTCATTGAGACTGAGGCAGCTTAACGATGAATCTGATAGCTCACAGCAGGTATTGTTGAAGCTGAAGAATAAATTAGATGAAGCTGAAAGTGCTAATCTCAATCTAGCCAACCAGATCGTCAGATGGAAGTGTGAGCTGGACTCCATAGAGTCGATGCTTGTCGGCAACGAATTGGTCAAGCTTTGCCTGTTTGCCTCTTCAGTAGCTATTTTCTATACAGATGATGAGGACTTCGAGAATTGGCAAACCTTGTTCGGATTGGTTCCAACGAAGCGTGCTGCAATCATTGACGAGCTATTGACTCTCTTGGATGAGAATCACCACCACCAGCCGAATAGGGGTTACAAAGGTATCAACACTGAAGACAATGGCGGCAAGCTGAGAGAGAGTAAAACTGGCAAACTTTTGCAACTCTTGATCTTGAAACTTTGCCTTGAGTGCGATTCATCTTCCAAACCATCACGTTTAATACCGTTTCTAGACTTGGGATGCCTCTCATCTGATAACGACTCGCCTCCATCAGATCGAGAGCTTAAACAGATCCTAGGTTTCAATTCGATCTTACGACCATTGAAGGACATTGCAACTATAAGATGCGCTGAAATATCTGAAACGAAACTCATCCAATCAATGGAATTGGCGGTGAGACTAAAGAAACTCCTTGTGATTGAGTTGCGTGAACTCGAGTCAAGCCAAGACCTTGACATCCTAGACTTGGCACTTGGAGGCCATGAAACCGACGGAGTTCGTTTAATTTTAGTCGGTCGCCTTAACCAACACCCAGCGATCACGCAATTCTTGCGCCCAATAAACCTATTGTTGGCCAATAATTTGGGTGAGCAAGAGATTGAGCTGAACATCCTAAATTATCTTGTTGAATTCTACGATCCGGAACTTGGTGAATCAATGGCTGAATTGGAGGAGAGTTTAAGGTTGAAACTCTATGAGACTAGTTCGATGGAACAAAATTTGCTCGAAAAATTGGCCATCTCAAGGGGAGAAACAAATTTGGAGGGTTCAGATATTGAGGTTCAAGATGGTTTGATTGAAGTTTTGAGCGGACTAGATCGTCTCAACAAATCGGCTGCAACTTGCGTGAGCCAATTGGAGAGTAAACTGCTTCAACTAAGCCAAAAACAAACTAAGTACTCGAGCCTATCGTCGAAAGCTGCTCAGTTCTATCGAGTCTGTTTGGCGCCATTGCAAGCAATAGACAAGTTCTATCATATCTCTTTGGACAGATACTCAAAAATGCTGCTTAAAGAGCGAGAGCAACTCGGCGCGGGCAGAGAGTTTGACTGCTCGATCGACGTTGAGTTCTTCGCCCGCCAGGTTATACGTTCAATGCGACCGGCGTGTAGATTAAACTTTCAAAGGAAGCTTCAAGATCAACAAGTTGGACTATCTACAGACATTTGGCCAACCAATGCCAAGCTAACCTCCCAGTGTGTTGAATCCGAACTGAGCGAGATTGTGGTGGAATTGTTCGAGATGGATAACGCTAGTGGCGCCAGCAAATCAACGATCAAACTGATGATTGTGCTGCACGACCCAACCAAGTCTAGTCCGCAAGGTGAAATAGACGAGCTGTTCCGTCAACGAGAATCGAAAGCTCTAAATAAGGAGGCTTCCCACCTTTACAAGAAGATGTACGCGACTTGCGAGCCGAGCAAACAGTTTCAGCTTGAATTTACGAGATTCGTGCATTCAGATTGGCATGATAAAGATCAAAGAATCGCACTGAAAGCAACGACAACAACAGAGACCTCAACAAGGTGCCTTTGCATAGCTAATGCTCATTTATCGCACAATTGGATAAATACGCAACTCCTGGCACTCTTGGAAGAGGCAGAACTTTTCATGGGTTCAACCGATCGCTTGCAGGTGATCTTAGTTGGCGAGTCAGCGCCAAGAGATGCAGCTGGCTTCGATTCTAGTGTACTGAACTATGCTCAATTCAAGTATTGGTACGACGAGTTGGCTTTCAGTCTGACACATAGATTCAGGCTTCTTTCCAACTTCGTTTTGAACTCTTTCGAAATTTCCCCATCAAACATAAAAACGAGCGACTCGATAATGGACAAGCAATTGATTTTGTTTCACGTTGTTTGCCAGGAACGATCAAGGACGAGTGAAAACGGAAATGGCGGCCAACCAACTGGTTGGTGTTCGTATTATAGCTTCGACAATAGCCTATTGACGTTCGCTTTCCAAAAATTGCGACGACTCCAGCAAGTGAACTCGGATGAGATTCAAGTGAGAGCCTTACTTTGCCGATATCTTGAAAATGTATTCTACGGAGCACGATTGGAAAGACGAGAGGACGAGCTCGCGCTAAGACAGTTGACCGAAAGATTTCTTGGCTCGCTAAGCTCAGGTCGAGATCAGTTGACTCTGTTGAAACGGTTAGAATCGCTTGTGGACGAGCGACGCAATGAGGCAATCCTTGGACCTGAACGTGATGAGATACTCGACAAGCTCACAGGTCTAGCGTGAGCTCGAGACACCCGAGGAAAATCGGACTACCTCTTTTGGAGTGAGCTGAAGCGACTCACACCTCAGCGGTATCGAAATAAACCTCGTTAGTTTAGAGCAAACACAAGGCTCAACGGCAAGTTTGGCCCGATGCCGTCAATGAGGGCTGATAACTGATGGGTAAAATTGTATTGGGCTTCCTGGTTCCGTTTTTCTCGTTTCATGTGATGACTGTTTGACTCTCGTGAGCTGAAGCAGGTTTCACTGGGTTGTCTCTTTGTCGATGATTTTGTGTTACCGAGTTATGTGAGCTCTGCTTCCGCTCGAAGTACTTGACCCTGCTGACACCAGCGCACATTTCTAATGAATCCATTAGACACCCCTCGGCGAGTCCACCTTTCGACGCTCCAGGATCTGTTCATTTGGTGTTTTCCGATATACTCGTTCCACCAGGTCTAACGAGACGGATTAGCTGCTATCTGGGGTGTCTGAAGGTGCTCTAGAACGTTGGGACCGTGTCCGTAAAGAATGGTCCGAGATCACAGGGGAAATATGCCGAGGCGAGTCGAAGCCGTGATTCAAGCAAAATGTGTTCCTACCTTTCGCTTGAAAGTGATGGGACAAGCCAAGGTCCCGCTAAGAGCCATTCAAAACTGCCGCTCACACATGTGAGATAACAATAAAATGAAAGTTAACTCATCAAAAAATACCCAAAATTCGTCTCGAACGATAGTTCATCGATAATGCAAAGATCGGGTCAAGCCTGGAAGCCATCGTATTGGCTGCCGAACTCAGTTGCGTCTCTTCATTTCTAGTTCTTTCGCCTTCTCGTGTATGAGCGGGTCGTCAAAGGTTTTAATCCACTCGGGTAGAAGCGAGAGTTAGCTGTAGAGAGGCAAGGATTGACTGGAGCGAGAAGAAGAAGAAGCACGATGGTCTTTCCCCCACTTTCTTTTCAATAAACGGCTCGGTGCAATCAAGGGAGGGGGTTCGCTTTGAGAAAGGTTGAAACAAAAAGACTCATCACACCCTCTCTGTGTGCTCGTACGGTTCGTATGTGCCGTAATTCTTCTCTGATTGTGACCATCCCATGGGAATTCGGATCACCATCACAACACAATAATTCCAGGATCAGGCTCTTGGAGATATGGTCTGAAACTATATATGTTTCCTTGAATATCTTTGTTGCCGTTTGGTCGGTCGGACAGTTCAAAATTACACCTGGTGACGTACTTGCGTCGAGGGAAATTTCGCAAATCGGAGTAAATTTCACCCACAAATTTCTCGTCTCGGTTCCTCTCATCACTAATCAAGGAAATCTTATGAACACCCTGGATTCACTGGGTGGTGCATCCGCATTGTCTGTTATAGTCGTAGGTACACGACTGTAACATTTGTACTCACGACTAAGATAAATATCGCATAGTCGCAGAGAGCCTTCGGGGCATGTGAGGGAGGGATAGGTCATCTGCGCAGTCTTTTCCCCCCTTGCATTGGTACTTGTTTATTCCTCAGGCACAGAAAAAATATAGCCGATTCAAAACCCATATAATATTCCGTGTTCCATATTTATCCTTTAACTCCAGATAGAACCCAAGTAGTAATTAATAGAAAGCCTGATTCCATTTGGGCGACAGAACTAGAGGGCTACCCATTTTATCGGGTCACAAATCTGTAATCTGGACTAGAGAAATATCTCCAACTTTTCACCCTAGTCCCTCTGTCCAACCCTATTCTGACCGTTTGGCAAGCATGCTGCTACACCCTAACGCCTCATCGAGCTACCTCAAAGATCCGCAAAGATAGTAATCCACTCGAATTTTACGAAATAAGGAGAAATTACATGAAATTAAATGCCAACTAACACAACCCATAGATCAGATACTGGATCGTTGACAGCGGACAATCAACAAACTTGTACGATGAAAACAACTAATCCTAAGAGAAATGGCTCAATCTCACGCTTCAATAATGCGCGAGAAACCGACAACAGATCGAATTTTTCAGCTAGCGCCTCACCAGTCTTTCTCGATGAAACGATATCTCCATTGAGAACAGATCCACGTCATCTGTCAACAAAACTTGGTAAACCAATTCCTCTAGGAACTCTCAACATGGATAGTGAAAACCTTCAAAACAATATTGTGAAATCAATACAGTCTACGAGCAATTCCACCGTGAACCCCATCAGTAGCAGGATGAAGCGTTCACCCAGTGTTCCAGGTATCAAGCTTGATTTTGACCCAGCCACCATGAGTTACAAATTATCCGAAAATCTGAAGCAATCGCAAGCAAACTCTAGCAATAAGTACCATCACTTATCCAGGTCGCCCATGAATGGAAATAGTGCTGCTTCATACCAGCCCACAATAAAAGTAATTAGTAATCCATACAGCAACAAGACACCGAAACTTTCTAGTGAAGTAAGTCACCTGGTCGACGAGAGCAACCCCTTGAATCCTCCATC
>ENA-UOVY01000071-UOVY01000071.1-plant-metagenome-genome-assembly--contig:-NODE-71-length-59567-cov-613.459370_pt1 | contig 59567 bp, 52 predicted proteins | sample MGYA00249840_ERZ761561 | MGnify/ENA primary metagenome ERZ761561 (study PRJEB28882, sample SAMN05720143) | plant metagenome | isolation source: Guanajuato, Mexico | place: Mexico:Guanajuato, Mexico...
GACTCGTTGAATCGCGGATTGTCGGTGGAAAACTTCTGAAGGGTCCAACAAAACGAAGGGCTCGAGCAGATTGAGCCCACGAGCTCCATCCTTTCTTTGTATCCACTGAGAGGTGCTCCAAGTAGAGGAGACTCGCTCAGCGCTAGCACCTCGCATACTCCAGTTGCGAGTGCCAATTTCTAGCTGTAGAATGGCGACCAGTATCCAAGCCAAGCTCTTCAACGCTCGCGTTCACAATCCGGCGGCAGAAGTCGTGGGCGAGCTTTGTGATGACGCCAACCAACCTAAAACACACTCTGCTTGTCGCCACCGAGCGCAGGCCAACAAGTCACACCCGAGCCACTAGGCTGCTCGCCAGTGCTGCCAACTGGCCCTTTCGCGAGATCGCCCACTTAACGGTGGCTGGCTAACCTGTCGCGCAATGTGCTCGAATCCGCTCGATCGGGCGCAAAAGTAAATGCGCTGGCCAATGTGAGAGCCCTCAAATGAGGGCGGATCCAAAGTTCTAAATTCTAACTAACATTCAGGACTTGCTCGGTCCATTATTTCGGCTTTCATTCGCACTGAAAGCGAGAGCCATTGTTCAGAGAGAAAGAGAAGGTGGAGGTAAAGCTTGGCTTTGTTGCTGGAGGAGTTGGGGGCCACGTGAAGGGTATGCAAATTCGATTGCAATCGCATTGGTTTGCGTCTCGGTGGTTTCCACTCGAGAGTGTTGCCATCTAGGCCGGCCGTGTGTTTGCAAGGCGGCGGCTGCTGCTGCTGCTGCTGCAGATGTGTGAGGTATTGTTTGAGCCAGGCCGATTCAAGCGTCTCGCCGTTCAATCTCAGCTCGCTTAGCTGCCGGGTTTATCGACACCTGCTAGATTTCAATCCAAAGCCGAGCGAGCGGCTCGAGGCAACACCACCAGCGAGCTAACTCCATCCGCATCTCGCAAGGAACGAGCGTTGGAGCTGACGACTTTCGGTGCTGATAATTGTTTGATCTCGCTGCCAGGTGAGAGGCATGAAAGCGCTGGCCAAAAATAGTCTCGCAAACGGATAAGGCTCCACCCTTGGGGCTAATCTCCATTCTCATAAGCCACTCATAGTCGTCGTATCAATTTGCATGCAGCCAAACGATGCCTGGCTGTGTGTGTGTGTGTGTTGCTATCCGATTCCGGTCGCCCAGAGCGGGGAGCTCTGATTTGCGTGCCAGCTCGAGTGAGCCGCGATTCACCGTTAGGGGAGACTCTCTCTCTCTCTATTTGGCTCGTTTCAACTCTCTTGGCTGCGATACTGGCTCAAAGGGAGAGGAGAGGCCACAAGGCTCGAAATGCGCCCACCTTGTTTATCGCGCCTCGCACCTGGAGGCCGCGGGCGCCTCATGCGAGCGCGCAGATGGTGCTGTCACCTCATGGATCATTCAAGCAATGATAGAGGATCAAACTCAGGTGGCTCTCTTCATTTCTTTAAAGATCCTTCAGGTCAAAGCAGTTTTGGGACTCCAGTGTCTGCATCTATGAGAGACAGTTGCAGTTGCAGTTGCAGTTGCCATTGCTTTTGCGGTTCCACTTGCGGTTATGGCTGCCAATCATGTGGGCTCAAGTTCAAGCCGTTTGGCCGCCAACAGGCGAGCAAACTCGCTCGCGGCCAGCTGAGTAGAGCCCTCCCACCGGCCGCGCTTTGGGCAGACAATTCAATCAAGACTCCTTCCCACAGACAGACTTAGAGAGGGGCACTTGATGTCATGTAACGAAATGCAATGTAACTCATAAGGAACTCGCGCGTGGGCTTTCAGTTGAAGGCTGGCTCAATGGTTAGTGCGGAGTCTCCCTCCTTGTTTCCAGCCAAAACTTTGCGAGCCCAAACAACAACCCTTGGAGGGCTCAATATTTTCCTTAGCGACCTCTGACTAATCGCCAGGCCAGCTTAGAGTCAAGCAAATCGAGCGCCATTGTTGCTCGATTGAAGCTTGAGTGGCTCTCCGTCGCCGCTTTCAGAGGGCACCTGTTTCAGCTCGAGAGCACATTGCAAGGGTTCGAGGAAGAGGCTGGCTGTCGTGAACATGAGCAAACGAGAACACAAGCCAAAGCTAGCATGCGACAGCTGATCCCTGTTGGCCGCTCCATTTGGTGGTAACTTGATTCCTTTAAAGCCGAGTGTGTCGCTGGTAGAGAGCTGGATGTTGTTGCCTGTTGCGCAAGCGGCCGGATCCATCCAGCGAGGAAGACAAACGTCCCCCGCTGATGGCCGCACAAGGCGCCGCTTGGCCCAAGGACGTCCTTCAGGGCGGCGGCCTTCGCGATGTGGGCGTTTTGGTTCGGTTGCCACGGCCGAGCTCAAGCTTGAGTGTCGGCGGTGGTGGCCATCGCCGCACTTGGGCCACAATGGCCGGCATCCGGCGCTCTTTGTGCGCCTCCTCCTCCTCCTCCTCCTCCTTGGGGACGCCCGGAGTTGGCACAATGGCCGCCGGCTGCGCGCTCAGGCGAGAATCAGATCCAAGCGCATTTGTTGCTCAACACTTTACAACGCTCGACATCGGAAGGGACGACTCGCCGCCGAGCTGGCCATTTGCAAGTCAGCCCAAAGGCTGGCCCACAATCAATATGCCGACGGCGGAAGGGATCTCCCAGTGCCAGTTCCTCCCCACTCAAACACACACACACTCTCGCCCCCCTTGGAAGCGCACGAATCTTGCCTGTCCATTTGGCGGGCCGAAGAGCCAAATTGAGCTCGCAAGATGGGTGAGCCGGTAAGAGTTTTGCCGGCGGCCATTGGCTGGCTCTCCATCTTGGCTCAAACGCGAGTCAGTTTGCGCGCGAGCGAACGAGCGAGACAGCTGGGCGCCGCCATGAGAGTGGCCTCACCCTTCGAAGTCACCTCAGGGGAGAGTTTGCTCGGCCGATGCTCGCCTCTCTTCTCAGTTGGGGCCGCCAACTCTGCTAGCAACCAAACTCATTGGTGATCTCAAGACTCTCGCCAACGCAACTGCCGCTCGCCGTAGAGTCAAACTTGCCCCTCAAGCGGCCAATCCATCCTCGCCACTCAGTTTTAGCCGCAAACTGTTTGACTCAACATTCGAGTCTAGTGGAACTGACTGACGAGATGGACGCATGCAGCCTCTAACCTCTGCGCAAGCAAATGGATGAATGAGGCCACTCCTGGCTGACTGCCCAGCCGACTGGCTCGCCGTTCCCTAGAATCCAGGCTGCATCCATGCCGGCGAAAGGTGCTTCAAGTAGAGGAGACTCGCTCAGCGCTAGCACCTCGCGCACTCCAGTTGCGAGCGCCATTTCCAGCTGTGGAGTGCCAAAAGCCGTCTTGACTCGCCGGTTTTGGTTTTGGTCACTCGTCAACGCTCGTGTTTACACGAAGCGAAGAAGTCGTGGGCGAGCTTTGTGATGAGGCGCCGGTCAGCCGGCTCGGCAAACCTAGCAAAAGAAAGCACACTCGGCCTGTCGCCACCGCCAACAAGTGACACCAACACGCAAAACACTCGACGCCGCTCTCCCAGCTCAACATCCGCTGGCCGCTTGCTGCCGATGAAACGGGCACCTGTTAGCCAAGCTCAGCGGTGAGGCCGCGACACAGAACAATGGAACTTGTGCGCCAGATTTAGCAGCCTTTGAAGCGAGCTCGCAGCCGAGTTAAGGGGCAATTTGTTAGCAAAGTTCGGGGTTAGCCGCCTGTACAATCATCGGACACTTGAATGGAGGCGCCGCCTTGCAGGCGGATAATAATTGGCACTGGAAAGCTTGCAGCTCTTTGCGCTAGGCCGGATGATGTTTGCGGGCTAGATTTCTAGGCCAATGGGGCAGCCTGGCAGCCCAATTGGAAGTCCCCGGGGAAGCCCCAAAACAGGTTCTCTCCATTTCCAGCGCTGCGCTCATTGGGCTGCCAGTCTGCATGGCTCCAAACGAATTGAGCTGGACGAGCGAGGCGCCGCGCTGGCAGCTGGACGGCGGCGGCAAGAGAGATGGATCGGGCGGCGGATGTCTGAGCGCCGGCCGAGTGGCTTTGTGTGCGAGTCAGGCCGCCAGAAAGCCACTTCCTTCCCCTCCGCTAAGCCCGCCGACTGGCAAGACAGCGGCGGCGGCGGCTGCTGCTGCTGCTGCTGCTCCTGCTGCAAATGCTGGCTCCGTTTCGCTCGCTTGTCGGCTTCCATCTTGCTGGCCAGCAGAATCCGTCATTGTTTTGCTGTCGCCGCCGCCATCAGGCCGACCGGCCGACACCCAATCCGCCGCGTCGGGTCCGAGCCGCGCCGAGCTCGCATGGATCGGCGATCTCGGCGGCGGCTGCCGCTGCTTTGGTCTGGCCTGGCAGTCTTGCCAGCGCCAGTCGAGGGCAGCGGCGGCCGAGAGAAAAAGAGGCGAGGGGGTCGCATGCATGCAAACGACTTTGGACGGCCGACTTGCTCGCTAGCTGGCCCGTCGGGCGCAATAATGGTTCTGCTCGCCCGTCCACTTGGATGGGAGTTGTGCGCTCCGAGTCATTTTGAGATCCATCGCGGCACTGCGGCGAGCTGAAGAAGTGGACCTGGAAGCTCTGGCCGAAAATCGCGGCTTCGGTGGACTGCGAGAGGCTGCAGCTCTCGAGTCCAAGTCCGAGTTGCCAAAGTCTCCGCGAGTCCGCACAGCAACCAGGCCAAACTCGACGCGCCCGCTAGTCTGCTCCAGCAGCAGCAGCGGCGGCGCCAGCACACAAACACTCGCAAACGCTCACACACACGCACACAACGAGCCGAGGGGAGCGCTCACTCGTCGCTCGGCTGCAGCAGCGCCAGCAACAACATCGGCCAACAATCACAGCCAGTGGAAGCAGCAGGCAGCTCTCGCAGCCTGCGCCAGCCAAAAACTAGACCCAATGAACAATTATTGTGAGCCTGCGACAAAGAGGGAGAGAGAGAGACGGGCGAGCGCGAGCAGCAGAGGCAGTGTTGAAGTAATTACAAGCAGCACTTGCGGATCCAACCAGGTCCAGGAACTCTAACGTTGGAGGCTGGTTAGTTTGCACATTGAACAATTATTAGTATTGCAATATATTGTGTAGAAGACCAGTCGCGAACTGTTAGTCTCGCCGTAAGGCTGCCAATCACTCATCGTCCTATCGTGCGAGAGGGAGAGAGAGGGAGGCTCAAATGGGTTTGCCTCGGTGGATTTAAATTTCCTAGTCTAAAATCTTAGTCCATGAGCAGCGAGCCATTAGTTAGCAGCCTCTATTTAGTTGCAAGTGTTCCTCCAGAAGCAAACCAGCCAGGCAAAATTACAACATTCTCGTTCCCGAAACGCGTACAGGCGTCTCGCTGCAGCCCAAGACCACCTAGTTACTGTGGCTTACACATCAATCATTTTCAATGAATTCTCATTGCATAGGTAGCATAATAGACTGAGGCAACAGCTAAGCAAGGTTTTAGATCGTAACTTATATACAAACAAATATTTTTATCTCAGAGTTTAGCGAACAAAACGCGAAAAGGCGAAGAGTAATCCAATTCATCATTCAAGTGCGCCGTGGTCAAGCCTCGCAAATAGTGGCAACAGCAACAAACGCTATCAAGCTCAATGTACTCCAATAGGTATCAATTCCGAGTGTAACCTTTTAAGAATCATAATAATATTTACATCAATTCGCCCAAACAAATCCACAATCTAACATGGTCTGGCAGGGCATTTCGCCTGCTAACCACCATTACGGTGGCGGCAGCACTGGTTTTCCAGTTGCGGCCTCAAATTTTAGAATCCATAATTACTCAACTAATAGCTACCATGACTATGGCCTTAGTGTTGGCCGCCAAGCGTCTCTATCGAGACAATCACTCACACGACCAGTCCACTTTAGGAGCGTCAGCGTAGCCTCAACATCATCTGCCAATATTCGTTGGGCCTCACCCGAGGCGGTCAACTTTATGGACCACCTATATTTTATAACAAATCTTATGCTAGATTATCTCCTAGAGAATGATTTACCTCAAGAGCTCATGAACCAAACTCTCTTTAACGATCCACTTTCGGTCCTGATGGAACACAGAAATGAACTAATCACCCACTTTCACAAGCTACTGATAGCTGCTTGCACTTGCTTATGTATTGGTATCAGTATACCTCTATTCGGGTTCATGATTGCATGTTGCTGGTGCAGCAGTGGCACCAAGGGCTCTGCCTCAAAGAGACCCGCTAATGGCCATGCTAGTGGTAGGTCTGCCCCTCGTCCCTCATCAAGATCTCGCAATCATCATCGTGAGTCGTCAGATGCCGACTGGTTGGCCTTAGCTGGCCGGGATTCATCGCACTATGATAGAAACGCGCATTACAACCGTGGCGGCGGATCTCGGCATCACAGGGAATTGGATCGACGTCGTCGGCATGGCCGGGGACGAGGTAGATCCGGCAGCGGCTTAACCAGCTCAGGTTATCGCTCGAGATCTGTGCCTCCCTCGCTCAAGTACGAATCGACTTGTCATCCATGCATGAGAACTTTCTTCTCATCCAATTTATTTATTATCCTACTACTGATATCGTTTTTTGCAGTTTGCGCCTTTGTAACGAATGAATATGTGAACAATGGTGTCAAGCAGCTACCCAAGGCTCTAAATCAGACTATGGACGAGCTGCAAGTATATCTGAACAACACTGATTACGAGGTAGACAATCTGTTTAGAGTTAATTACAACCAGTTAGAGAGTGAAATCAATCAGCGGCTTGACACCAGCGGTATTATAATCAAGCACAAACTTGCTATTGCTTCAGAGGCCATATCGCTCGCCAATCTAACTGATATTGTATTAGAATTCAATGATACCAAGTTCAGACTCGAGAGACTTGACCGTGAACTCTCGATCCTCAAGTCAAGATTGAACACTGCCAAAAGAGGTCTAGTCGACTTCAGGTCCAAGATTGAAAATTGTCCCCCAGACCAATGTACAATCCTTAGGAAAAAGTATCAAAATTTGGAAAGTTTCCGTATACTACCCCAGTACGAAAAATTGCCTGATGTTAAGCATCTCATAAAGAAGGTCAATCAACTCATAGAAAGTGGAATAGTTGCTCAAGTACAGCGTGGCAAGGATGATTTTGATAAATTTGCTACATACATTCAACGAGAAGTGAACGGAACCACGCCAGACCTCAAAGTTCAGCTATCTATTGTTGGAAGGAAACTATCGAATCTTGCTAGCGAAGTAAGCCAATCGATCCGTTGGTCAGATTATTTTTTCAATCAAACCAGGTCGACCACCAAAAAGTTGGATCAATATGCAGAATATGAACAATACCGTAGATACGCATGTCTCGCCGGCGCCTCTTTTGTCCTGTTCGTCTTATTGTGCTACACCCTTGGGTGGCTCTATGGGTCGTGTCGTCCACAACCAACTGCTAGGACATACAAAACTCGCGTCAAAACGTCAGCATCAGCCTCCTTCCCATTTTCGTGTGGTATTATCACTGTTTTTCTATTATTTCTACCGCTGATACTCGCTGCCATAGTTCTGTTCCTCACGGGTTCAATCGGCGACAAAATAGTTTGTCGAGTAGCCAAGCACCCTGAACAAAAGCAATCGAAGCAAGTGTACGCAATGCTACAAAACAAATTTCTCGGAACTAACCTCTCGATAAGCTCACCCGAGGAGGACAAAGTAACAATTGAACGCATAGAATCGAAAGATTATAAGATTTACCGACCAAACTATGCCGATCTTATCACCCGATGCCATCAGAACCAAAGTATTTATAAGGTTCTCAAACTAGATCAGTATGACAAAGTCTATCTGGTGGACGACGGGCGCGGCCGAAGAGTCTCGATAGGCTTGGATAAGAGCTTCAATCTGAACTCTACGCCTGAGTTCAAGCACATCAACAACATTGACACCAAACTGAAAGAGCTTATCAAGCTGATTGATCTTGATACATCTAGGGTTGTATTGTTGTCGCCTCAAGCGGAGGAAGTGCTCAAGAATTCTATGGGCCTGGAATTCGATGATATTGAGTCATCCTTTGCACGTCTTTACGAAAATGGTGTTACAATATCGCCCATTGACATCGAACAGTTAATCAAAGATTTTCAAGCACAGAAGGCACTTCTAACTAACACACCTGATATCGAATCTGATCTCACTTTAGCCACAATTTTAGCCTCAAGTTTTAATGATCAGCTCCTCCCAAACATTACTAGCTCACTTCTCAATTTGAAGGAAGGAGTTCGCCATTTGAAGCTGAGAATGTTTCATGGTAGAAACAGTTTTGGAACTGTCATAAGCGAACTTATAGCCAAGGTTCGGAGTGCTGAAAAACAGCTCAGGCTAGATGGACGCACTCTAATCAAGATCGCAGCTAATGAATTTGTCGACGAGTTGAACACGCTCATTGATCAATATGCCACGCATGTGAGAAACCAAGTTGAGAACGTAATCGGCCAATGTGAGCCAGTTAGTCGCGCTCTCAACTCAACCACCTCAAACCTCTGTGATGACATCATACTCCCCTTCAACGGATACTGGCTGAGCGTCAGTGCTTCACTCATACTCATTTTACCTGCAACTTTCCTTGCATACGCCCTTAAGGGACTCTACAGGCTGGCTAGGGGTAGTCCAAGTTCGAGCGGCGGCCACAGTTACAGCTACACTGACCAAGAGGATGAGATCAGCTTTGAAGACGACAACGAGGAGATCGCGCTCGCCTACCACCTAGGTCACCACAGCCACCTGTCGCATAAACCCTCCTCCTCTGCTGCCGCTGTGCCATCTGCGCCGACGGCCGCCGACGAGGGCTGGTCGCCAACCTCACCCAGTTATGTGCACAACTCACGGCCCCCACCCTACGCCGTCTAGCCCAGATATTGGAGGAGAGAGAGAGAGAGAGGTGGAGGGCGAGATAGACCCACGTCCAGTCGTCCTCGCACCATCGCGCCGGAGAGCCATCCAGGAAGTGCGGCACCAATGCTGCCCTGGTGAAATCGGCCACTCATACTAGCCATACCTTACTATACCAAACTACACTACACAACCAACCACCCCAAGTCTCCGGCGATTAAAAACTGAGGGAGAAACGTTAGCCTGTGATTGAGTTTTTATTCCTTGGTGTGGGTGTCGATTTGAGACTCTTTGCATATTGGATAGTGTATGAGTGGGCTTTAAGTTTAAAATCTCCTTTGCTCTAGCCCAACCCGATAGCTCATTTCGGCTTATTATGACAACAAAAGTCTCAACAAGCAATAGGGTCGTAACGATGAAGCCACTAGGTGTAGTCTCATTCAATCGTTCGCCGGGCTACCATTCCCTCTTTTCCCCGTCATGTTCGAGCCTAGTTCATCTTGGAATCTTGAAAGCCATTCTCCAATTTCTTTGGCTTCAGCCACTTAACCAGTTCCGCCCTCTCAGCATCAATTCGCCTGGAGTAAAATCAGAACTCAGGGTTGCACTCACGCTGATCTTTCCTTTCAAATAGAAACCCGTGAATCTTGCCCGATAATCATTGAGCACAATTTCCTAGGCGATGATAATATCGTGTTATAGATGAAAATAGAGTTAGAGATAAATGCTACCCATATCATCGGTATGTGCTCACGACTAGAAACGAGCGGAACTTCGAGGATCCAGCCGCAAATGGTATTGGTTATCATCGACTCAAGATTGAGATCGATTTCCTGGATAGAGCATCGAATAGAGTAAAGCACCCAACGATCCTGGCTACAAAAGTAGTCGGGCTCATTTTGAAGTGTACAGGTGCAAACTGACGAATGATGTTGAACAAAGATGCGGCCTCTAGGCCACTCTATTTGAAATGAACCGGATAGAGTGCAGTCTCAGCATGAGTGCCAGCTCATTTTGCCGTCAATTTCTGATTCAAACTATTGTCTCGAAAACTTCTCCCATCCATTCTAATGAAACTTGAATGATAGACAAGCATAAGATTTGGTTCCTTGGACATTTAATGATTTACGACGAGCTGTATGAGGTTCACCAGCACGGCCGATGTTTCAAGTTCCTAATGAGATCTGCAGTTCTGGGTCTATACAAGAGTTGTATTGATACCACTGTGAGCATTCTCTCTCAAGTTTGTATAATATTGCTTGTGCTGAGTTAAAATGGTGAGTATGGTTAGAAGCCTCCTGGCACTGGGAGAAGACTTGGCAAATTGTTCAATTTCAATTCTGTGATTTTCACATACATCATGAACTACCGCTAGATCGTGTGATGAATCCTCAATCTCTTCATCTTTGAAAGTTTCAGAATTATTATTGCAATCATCCAATGACGAATCGAGCAAGTTAAGATCGACGGAATCGACATTACAAAGTTCGTCGATGAATTTCACCATTCCGATTTTGTTTTTGAGTATAAATGGATTAACCACCTCCATCCATGATTCCTGCGCATTAAATTCAAAGCAATCAGAGTTTTAGGATCGATGAGAGCAATCATTAGTAGCTGCAAAAAAGCAATAGATGAGCATACATCAGGACTAGGGGATTACTAACGATTTGAGGCGAGAGTATAAATGCTAGTATTGAGTTAGTTTGAGCAGAGTTATCAGCTTGGCTATGTGAATGGGATCTATTTAGTGGGTAGGTGGCATAGTCGTCAAGGGTGGATAGAATTGATGGGGCTAGCACATTGTTGGACTGATTACAAGCTTGTTAATCGAGAGCGGTTTATCAGAAACTTCATAGATATCTCTGGTTCAAGTTCAAGCTCACCTTTGGTTGGTCCACCAAGTTTGCGAGATTTTGTAAACATTTGGCAACTAGCGTTAAGTTCCTTATTGCATTTTCACTTGGGTTTTCATTTACTAGATTGAATTGCCTCGGATTTAGTATTGTTGGGCATATTAAGCGCAAAAAGAGGAATCCGCTGACAATTCGCGTTCTTATCAATGGTTCATTGGGCCATCTTCCTAAAACTGCTTTCTGCAGGCAGGAGAACAGGTAACGAACCGAGAGAGGGTAATATGGTGTCGAGTCGTATATACTACTTATCAGCTCATCCAAGAGATCTAGTAGATTTTGGAGATTCTCACAAGCCTTCTGAGAAACGTTGTAAGACTCCAGTCGTGAGGGATTGAGCTCACAGCAGATCTTGTCGTCAATTAACCTTTTGATGGAGTCTTTCAAAGATCTTCTAAGTGCTGTCTGGCACATAACTCGCATATATGATTCAAGCAAAGCAGTTGAGAGAGAGCTAGTTCTGAACAATGTAGCAGCCTCCATTTCTGAAAGTGCTTCCCTTTCAATCAAGGCCCTCAATACCATAATGTTTGCTCGCTTGCATTTGAATATATTTGATAGGGATCTGGCGAGTAATAGATGATCACGGTGACAAGTTTGGTCTAGCAGAGATATTATCTCAGTGCTTGGATCACAGATTAGGTCCTCTAAGGGGGCATACTCTGATATCCCCATAACAATATCGATTGAGTAGTTGATTTTTATCCTCAGGTATCCCAGAACGTCAGGTGCATTGAGTGAGCGAAACTCGAGCCAATGATCAAAGTTTTCTCGATCTGATTTGAGTCTCTTCAGATTGATATTAATTTGTGGAGATTCACCCGAGAGCTTCAACTTTTTGCTGTTCTGGTGCATGTATATTGTTACTGATTCCACTTCAGGGGGCAAATTTTCAAAGGAGTACAATCCATCGTCATGAAACGTTACAGCTGAGGATGTCTTTACTCGTGATTTTGCGACCTTAATGTCGTGATTGAATGCAATCACAAAGAAAGGCTGATTCGTTTTAAGGGAGTTAGCCTCGATTAGAGTTATATATAAAGCTCTCTTGTCTTCAAACGAATTGCACCCATTGGACTGTGTAGCCTCCTTCCTTCGAGCAGACGGTGCAGGCATCTGGTTTAGTAGTGTCTCGACATTTCTCTTGTTAGATTGATTGGGAGATGTAAACTTCTTAATAGCATTGAACCATCTGTCACAACTTGCCGGACCATCTTCGCAGCGGAAATAGAAGTGGTTTGCGAAACAAGGAAGGCATTTTTCAACCAGTTGGAAGCATAACGAAGAGTCAAATAAACTCTCATGAACATAGTATATGTAGGAGTAGCTTAGTTCAATAAGCCCCTTTGGTTTTGTTTGCTGAGGTTTCTCGTAATAATATAAATAGCGATCACGAGAGTTCAAAACAAAGAAGTAACTTTTCCACTTCTTATGTAAATCACTCTTCTTCAGTAGAAGCCAGCCTCTGAGTTCACTGCTCTGTCTACGTTTAGCTACCTCACGGCTCATTTTGACAGTATTGTAGACATCTTGAGGCTTCTCCTTTACATCCAATGCTCGCATCGAAGTTGATAGCGTGGCTTCACTCAGTTGCTCTGCACGCGACATCGTAGTGATAACCGGAAACTGCAGCATATGGCCCTCGATTATCTGCTCTCTCTTGTATAATTCAATTATCTGGCCAAGACTATCAAAGCACTTTCCTCCCATGGTATACCGATTTTCACTACTCCTCACAATAAGAAACCTTTGTATTGTCGATCCAACGTGGTAAAATAGCGTATAATTACCAGGTGAATTGTCGCTTGGTCGCACTAAAAAACTACCCGGTCCAGCACTAGCCAGCTTGTTGACTGCATCGGCCTTGCTTAATTTCGCATGAAACCAGGGAAAGACTTCATTCGGATCCACATCTTCTTTGATCTCTTCAACCAGGTGCGAGAAGACGGTTCCGGATTCTCCAGTCCTAACATCACGGCACCACAACCAGCCATCGCCAAGATCATTCTGTAGAATGAATATGTCCCCTTTGTTAAAACTCAATTCGTCAGATTGTGCTAGTTTTGTGTAAGGCAATATACTAATGAACAGCCTATCGTTAGTTGTGATCGGCTCTGGTGGCGCTATCGGATATTGGAGGCGCTCCTCTGTAAGAAGATCGCAGGTGAAAGTGTAATAGTCGATCAAGTTTGAAAGTGAGTTAAACTGTCGTCCACCAATGAAATAGGACCCATAGACGTGCGTTATTCGGAAATGGTTTATACCAGTCTTTCCGAAGTATGAAAGCACAAATGAACCCGATTTTCTGTCGCTCTCTCGGAGCAGATATGAGCCACACTTTCCTACCTTGGCGAGTCTTTCCTCAGCGGAATGTCGATCGAGCTTGCCGTGAAAGTAGTCGGTTGCCACAGATTCCATGATGGGCGGCAGGCTGAAGAAGAGTGTCTTCAGGTACTTGCATCGATTCACGTTGCGAACCAGCTTGAGAGACAAAGAGCAGATATATGACTCATCGATCTGTGATCACAAATGCCTCTGGGAAAAAACTTGGTTCGATTCAAATTTGATGCCTCTTTACTTTGAGATATATCGAGAATTCGTTGCGTTTTGTTTGTATCCGAAGCTTCAGGCAAACTGTCATGGACATTACTATGTTAGACTAGGAGCAATGATCATACAACGAGATCGCCCATATATGAGATCTCAACAATCTGAAACTAATCGTTCAGGTACGAGCGATCTGTCATTGTAAGCTTCGGTAAAGTGATCCCAATGCATGTACAAGGTATGCTCAAGGTCCCAACGAACTATGGACTCAAATACATTAGATTCCACCGTCCATCAAACAAGCTAGACTCTTGACAACATATGAATCTGGCTCTCTGATTACAACTTCTGAACTTGAGCCGAGGTCATCGAAGTCTCATCTGAGAAAATGACCCGATCTCTGAGAGAATGATGATATTCCTCGCCAGAAGGTGCTAATATGTCCTATGCATCGCTTGAGAAATTGTGTTACAAATATATAGATTAGGTGTTCGACAAATAAATAACTCGCTCTCGCGCGACTTGTTAACCAGATTTCATGTGGTGTCGCAAACTGCTCGTAGAACCAGGAGTTACCTAAGGCCTTGAGTACCTGAGTTGATAAAATAGGAGCGGTCGGCTGGGGGGGACAAGGGTCGTTTTGGATATAAGAGAAATGGTTTCACTCGCTGCAGGAATATTCTCGAACGTGTCGAACTGCAGTATAAGCAGGCATATTCTGCACAAAAATACTCGGCACATCGCGGATGATGCACGAGGTCAACCTTCAAACCGCGTCTTGTGACTCAAAGGTCTAGGAAAGGATTCTTAGAATTGTTACTCTTCTAATTCACTCTCAGAAACTTATTTAATTCACCTCATGGCTGGCGATGACCACAGCATCGAACCTCTCACCCGTATGATTAGGAATAAAAGAAGCCTGGTGTTCTATGCCAGACTCCTGAGGAGATGGTAAGTAGTCAGCTCCTCTCTGATAGGCGTCCCTATCAGCGTAGTAAACCAAGCAGATATTCATATTAGTTCAGCAGCTTGTAGCACCCAGCAGTCCCAACTAACTTACCGTCCGATACCATCTCAGGGCACCATCGTTGGCTTGTTACGGAGCTCTCGCCGGATCCATGTTCCTCTACGTCACAGATTGGAAGATTTTCATGGATAAGGTTCCATTCTACAGGACGAAATTCGAAGAGAGAGAACCGATAGTGTAACCGATAGTCAAATGTATTTCCTTACAACCTTTGTTGCTTACGCTTACTAGATTAATTAAAGACAGACTTGAACGGAATATCACATCCACTGAGTGGAATGACGTAACCCATTTTTCGTCCTTCTCTTAGCCCGCGTCTAGAGCCTTTGCGAGCTTTGCCTTCTTCAGATTGGATGGGCTGACACTGACCAAGAGGATGAAATCAGCTTTGAAGACGACAACGAGGAGATCGCGCTCGCCTACCACCTAGGTCACCACAGCCACCTGTCGCATAAACCCTCCTCCTCTGCTGCCGCTGTGCCATCTGCGCCGACGGCCGCCGACGAGGGCTGGTCGCCAACCTCACCCAGTTATGTGCACAACTCACGGCCCCCACCCTACGCCGTCTAGCCCAGATATTGGAGGAGAGAGAGAGAGAGAGGTGGAGGGCGAGATAGACCCACGTCCAGTCGTCCTCGCACCATCGCGCCGGAGAGCCATCCAGGAAGTGCGGCACCAATGCTGCCCTGGTGAAATCGGCCACTCATACTAGCCATACCTTACTATACCAAACTACACTACACAACCAACCACCCCAAGTCTCCGGCGATTAAAAACTGAGGGAGAAACGTTAGCCTGTGATTGAGTTTTTATTCCTTGGTGTGGGTGTCGATTTGAGACTCTTTGCATATTGGATGGTGTATGTGCCAGCTTTTTGCGGATCCTTGAAGAAATCTGGATCCGGCTCGCGACATGGCTGCCCGTGCCTGCAGAAGTCCCTGCCGAACGCGCGCTCGATAGTATAACCCTTCTGGTAGAAATTATCCCTCGAGTTGCTCCTTGGATCAAAGCCGAACTCCAACCCCCACCCATGTCCCCAATACTTCCAGGGTCCGTTTCCGTACAATCTTGCATCGTCGTGCATGGCTCTATGGTAGTACATTCTTACGCGCACTTTTCCATCTCTAGGAGGCTTCTCAAGGAGTTGATCATGCATCTTAATTGCATCATAGGCTGATACAGATCTAACAGGTGGATTGGTCTGGTCGCGACTGATTGTGGCGCCAACTATTTGATTATCAGTCAGACTTTCTCCACGGCTAGGATCAGGTCCAACTGTGCCAGGCTTGACGATAGGATTGTAGGAAGTCAGCAATCGGATGCCCGGAGCATAACTTGCATCGTTTGGTGTAGATGTCACCAGCTTGATACCTATTGACTCTTCAATGTTATCCTGCTCTATCGTCCACCCATCACCCAACTGGACGTGATGTCTAGTATTCATTGTATCTCGCCCCACAAGAGAATGGGAGACGTTTGGAGGCTGCCCTCCCGGAGAATAGTTCCACAAAACAGGAGCGGTCATTTGGACCCTGTCCAGAGAATATCTTGGTTCAAATATATCTTTGATCTGCACGCCGTTCCTATCGCCCATTTCACTTAACTGATCTATTGCTCGATTGGGAGTGTGCTTATCATTGACAGTCTTCAATACAAACGACGGAATCAGCTCGCCAGTCTCTTCCAATTTAGGCCTCGATTCGGCCCGCAATTCTGTGGGTAAACTGGCGGCGCCAGGCACGTTGATTATCGGCGCCAACAGGAAAAACCAACATTTGTATAGCTGAAAATCGATGAATGTGGGAAAACTCATTGTAAATCGTGAAGGATCATGTTGCTGATTTGATTTAAACGGATGCGATCACGTTCAAGTTTCTTGTGATCAACTAACATTGGAGTAGCTGGACCAAGTTATACTTCCTCGTCAAGATTTTTAGATCTCCTCATCTACATAGAACAATCTTGATACATAGCATCAACTGGTCTGCTCGAATTCTCTTGATTGAAAACTGGTTAGCTTGATGTTGGGCTCGACTCTGGGTGAAATGATCGCGTAAAGAAGAGAGTGTAGGTCACTAGAGCATGAAGGTTTTCAATCAAACCAAATTTCGTTCGGAAACTAGAGTAATTGTAAGGAAAGTGGTCGGCGATTTGAAAAATTGTGCCCAGCTACGTCAACCAGTCGGCGCCAGGCCAAGATCTTGTGCTCAAAGTGACCAAATAAATTCAAGATTGGCGAGTATGCACCATGTCTCAGTTGTTTCCAGGTAAGGAGTCAGTGAGTGCGGTGGACAGGCAATAAGCTCGTTGCCTCCCATTTGCAGTGGATTGAGACAGTAATGAACTCTGGGCAGTCACAAGATTTGGCCCACCAAGCTTCCGTTAACGATGCTTGTGACCAGCCGGCTTATTGTTTGACGGTGCTCTCGGCCATTCGTGTTCAAACCTGTTCAACCAACTCGGCGCCCAACCTGACGCTTTAGAACGAGAACTGTTCAGAAGCTCATGGATCCGGAGAGCAAGACAGCTTACGGTCGCTTCGATGAAACCAGAAGGGGCTTGAAGCCACAGCACTGAGCAATAGCCAAACCTCATATAATAGCTCATTGGTAAAACCAACAAAGGCCAAGTTTTTTGTTGCCACACTTGCACAATTGTACGCTCAGACTTAACCGGAAGTCTTGACAACAGGTGTCGCTGGTTACTCATCACGATCTTGAATGCGGCACCAACCTTGTTTGTTACGCAAAAATTGCGTCCATGATTCGTTACACACGAGAAAAGGTAGCTCCATTGTGTTTCCATTCAAATTCGGGTTCCTCGCTACTAGCTTTCCGTGCTCAGTATAAACAAATACGAGAGTATCTCCAGCTCAACAGTTGAGGGTGGCCATCGTCGCTGTTGGCCACACCTACTCTGATCCGATGAGCGCCGGAAAATCGACGCACTAACAAGCACTCTGAGCTCCGTGCTTTCAATGAAAAGTGAGAAATTATGGCCTCGGGCGCTTTGCGTGTTCGCTCGCTAAAGGTGAGACCATCTATCGAGCTCGCCCAAGACTCTGAGTCACGACCAACGGAGGGACCATCCTCTTCGGCTACCCAAACCACTACTTACTGGCATTGTGTTGGTCGAAATAAATTTCACGACTTTGGTGTTTACAGTAGCAGCTCAGTTGATCTGATTTCAGATGTGAAACGTAACCATAGTTGTTTCTTGAAAATTTGATTGACAATCATAACGATAAAAACAAAGTTTCTGCTCCCACTCTTTCTTATGCCCATTTACCTGCTATATTATTAGATGGCAAAAATTTTATACTACGGCGAAATTTAGGAACATATAATTTGTATTTATGTTATTCAATTGTTACTAGCCCACCATCATATTTATATTCAATCTTGTATGACTTTTTCACTTTAAGCTAAAACGTAACTCCATTGGGAACCAATCTTTAGCGTGCTAATGGATCAATGGGTGATAGGAAACTGGGAGATTTGGTTGAAGCCGTTCTGATATGAGGATGATAGACGGTTTTCAATCGGATTCGATAGGTTCAGCCCTTCCGGCAAATTGTAATCGCGCCCATCAAGATGCTGCTGCTGCTGCTGCTGCTGGTGTAACGAATGCAAACCAAACGCTTGATTCGGGCTAGCCTCGTAATCCCACTTAATTGTTGGTCTAGTTGAGCTTAAATGCTGTTGCAGTTCATCTGCGTTTGCATGCGGATAGCTGGCAGGTTGATAATTTTGACTAGTCTGGTTCTGCTCGTACTCAGTGGGACGCTTGTTGAACTGGTTGTCAGATGACGACATTGTTTCTATGCCGAGATTGGGCCAGTTGTTGTTGGCCCCACTGTTATCGTTTGTTTTGTTGTTGCCGTTGTTGCTACGAGCGTTCGTTTGATTATCATATGAATAGGAGGAGGAGAAGGAGGCGGAGGTTTGGTGGATTGAGTGCGGCGTGGATGGAGCAAATTTAATTGGTGACGATGATGAATGATGCTGGAAAGCGTTGGTCATGTTGGCGAAGCTAAATTTGTTACCATCGGTTAACTGCTTGTCGTAGCAAAACACGCCCACATGATCGCCTACTTGGCAACCTTGCTGAGGGTTAGTATAATAGGCGCCATTGCGCTCGATTAACTGTACTGAATGGTCGAGGCATCCGTTTGCACGGCTCGTGTGATCGTAAGCGGGTGTGGGAGAATAAGCCATAAAATTGGCACCCACTTCAGGGTTATTCGGTGTGTAAACTTGCTGCTGGTGCTGGGGATGCTGTTGCCGCTGTAACTGCTTCATGGGGCCTGAATTTTGGAGCCCATTTCCTTCCTTCAGAACATTAGCATCTAAACAGCCTTCTTCTGTTTGTCGATAACGATTAAGCTGATGATGATTTACAATTATATCACCATCGTTGTGAATTCTGTTCTGCATTTGTGATGTGTCTATTAGTCCTTGTCCGACTTCGTACGTGTAGAAATTTGTAACTTGATCGTCTTGACCAGGGGCATTTGTGGCGGAAGCTGGTGCTGAATCCATTGGACCGTTGTTATCTGATGACACTTTAGAACACGTGCTTGGCCCGTTAACGAGCGCCGCAGATGTGGATTGAATGCTAGCTGCCCGGTTATTAACAAGAGATTGTTTGCTTGCTCCATGGCTGGCAGCGCCTGAGATTGGGGCGTAGTTAACTGGTGAACTAGTTGAAGACGAGTTTGCATAGAGAGATCCTGACATGGTCACTGGAGTTGTAGGAATCCTCTGAGGAAGATTGGTGGAAGTTAAGTGCCAGGCTTTGGCCGGCTGTGCTTCCAACCCCGCGCTTTCCGACATCGACGATGTCGAGTTCATGTTGCCATCCTTTTGGTATAATGACTCTGGTTGCGCTGGATAAGCGTTGACAAGTTCTTGTTGTTGGGCTTCCAAGGACAGTGCTGTTCCAGAGCTGCCTTTGTATGCTATACCAGCGGGGTGATAGGTATTAGTTCCTTCGATATTGTATTCATGCCGCTGGTTTACTGGACCTCTAGGGTCCGAAACAGTCTCGCGAAAAGCACTCGAAGAGGAGGACCATAAACTAGAATCTTGGTATCTGTGTTGGTTATGCTCATGGTACGACTTGAAATTCCCGTTAGCGTGTTCAAGTCCGTAGTTGGATGATGTCTGGCATTCGCATTGATCGTGCGGCAGACAGTACGGTTGTGGGTCGACTGAATTTGGAGGATTTTGGTTACGGTTAGCATAGGCTTTGGTTTGATTGACTGACCTAGGGCCAAGATCTTCCGACAAAACGACAAAATCTTTGCTCGCATCAAAATCTCTATCCACTGAATTTAAACAGAACGAACTAATCCTCTACAAATATACTCACCTTGCGTGGCTTGTCCTAGATTATAGTTTTCTATAGTTGTATAAGTGTGTTTATACAATTCGGATTGATTAGCTTGACCGTAGATGTCTTGTTGGTACAGGATCGAATGATTGATACTGGCTTGATCATGGTGGTTGGATCTTAGAGTGGGAATTGGTTGATTCGGCCTTAGCGTACCCTCTTCTTGAACTAAATTCGAGTGATTAGCAATCAGCATTGAACTCTTCACATCGCGACTATTTTTAGGATTCCACACTGCTTTCGTAATGCTCGATTTCGTGACTTTGGATGTCTTGCCAATCTGTGATTGAATGAAGTTCATTTACATGAAGTGTCGAACAGAATTCGGTTAGCAGCTGGAGCTCGAATTGGGAGGGAGAGAGCATGCTGGAGGTAAATCTATAACCATGCTGGTAGTCGAAAATTGAATTAGAGAAATGTGAGAGTTTATGTAATCAGATTCCAATCAAACAATGGCCCTCGGTTGACCAACTTTGAGCTCGCGGTTCATAATGGATCAAAATCATTTTCCATTCAGCCAATCTTAGGCTTTGATACGAAGTATCCTCATAATCATCATCATAATCACCAACAGTCTAGCTATCGGACACTATAGGGGCTGCCTTTCCAGCGACCATCGACCGTATTGGATGGGCCGCTTTATAGGCCACAATGGATCTGCATAATCGTCTTTCGAAGATTGGATCGATTCTAAGCTAGCTCGAATTCAACTCCAAGCCAGACAAAACCCCAAACTAATGCTCCCTAACCGATACCCTAGAACAGGATTCGATTACATTCATATGCAAATTAACGATCTCTCGATCACGAAACATGAGGCAAGCTTATCATTGTTGTAGTTCCGCTCATATCCTGCTGAATTCGGTAGCAAGCGGACAAGATTCGTGACCATCCAAACCTCTGAGACTTCAATACCATCTACAATCTTTTTTACAGTTCAGCTCTAATAGCGTTGTCTATTTGTTTTCTTCTTGTCACACTCGAATGGATTGAACCTTTTCTCGTCCGAACTTTGTCACTCGAACAACACAGGTTATCGTTTGAAACTGAACAGGTGCGCGAAATATCGCCTGAGTTTGAATTTGGCAACCATATGGCTGTGTTGACAGTGGCAGACAGGGTGCAGTTTGTTTGCTCATGTTCATCTCAATCACGGTCTGTTGCTCTCTCGAACGATTGATTTTGGACCGTCGACTTAGCGTCAGATTGGTTGGTTTGTTTATTGAGAAAAAACAAACTTCCTTCCTCTCCATCATCATCTTTTAATCGAATGAGAGACGCAGATCACTGACAAGCACGAGCTGGGACGGAGAGCGCGGCTAAAGTTCATCGTCCCATTCATAATTGAACACTCTACAGTCGGATGTTGAAATTCAGCTGGACGAGCGTGGTCTTTTTCAGTATCCTCTAGTTAGAATGCGAGAAACAAGCCAGATGAATGGGCCAATTCTTAATTGTTTCACGTGATTAGTCTTCGCAGCGAGCAGTTCAAGGGAATCCGCGCTGTTGATATCTGAAAAACATTCTGCATCATTAGTCTAGTTCAATGGTCCCTGATGAATATTTTGTTCGTTTCTAAAAAAAAACTTAGAATTCCTCCACCGCCTGCAGACATCGACTGACGAGCTCAACAGATTCTCCTAGTCGATGACCATTCTCATCTATTACTACTATGCTGCACCTGAATAAGACGGAGAATTGAGAGCCGGACTAGATCAGCAACATCCATTCTCATAAGCTACTATAAGGAGTAATTATTATGCAATTATACAGCCAAGTTTTTTTCATATCAACTACCAGAATTCATCTTAGCTTGCGCGCATTTGCTTTCAACTATAGAATTGGCCTTAGATCCTCACAGAAATTCCGCTCACTTTTCATTCAAACCTTCTCAATGGGCCCAGGTGCGAGTGAGAGGTAATTTTACTCGAGTTGGTAAGAAATTGAACACTTCTTACAATTATACAATGACGGACCTTATACTTAATCGGCACATTAATCTCAAACCTAGCATTTGAGATGATCTCAGGCGCTCAGCTGGTCGGATAAATTCAATTTATGCTCAACAAGCACAATTCTTTCTCGCGAGGGAGAACAAATGAGCCGATCTGAACGTCTGACGCTGGTTTCCCTTGTCTCTACGTGTATCGGCCGACCTGATCATCTAGATACAAACTTGGATCCTTTTACTCTCAGCAAACAGCTTCCTCAAACATCCCGAAACTCATCGGTCCAACTCATTCACAAATATTCAAGCTATCTGAGGCGAGCAGTCGGCAAAACTCTGGACGCTCCTGCTCGTAACTAATTGGTCAGCCAGGTAGAGATAGAGTCTTGATTGCTGCCCGACTTGTACCCGGTACGCCAGGAAAGAAGTGCCCATGCGCTCCTCTCGAGTGCATGTAAGATTGATTAGATGAGAGATTAGATTAGTTCATTCAACGATGAGCTAGGTTACGCAACTTCCAGGTTGATTTAGAAGAAAACTGGCTGAAATATGCAAATAACGATAGTCTATATAATTTCCAGCAAGCTGACCCAACTAGCGACCTATAGATATCATCTAAGTTAGTACGATAAGATTGTTCCACTTACCTTGATTGTTTCGATGGTCGTATTGCTCTCGTTAGATTTGGATTTTTGTTCTCGTAGCTTGATGCTCTTCGTCAGCTTGTTGGGTTCAGTCGGCGCTTTTGGCCAGCCTGGTTTGGTTTGATCCAAACGCGTTGGTGTTGCAAGGGTTGACTGCACCCCAGTAGTTGAGTCACACTGGAGATTTGTTTGAGAGTTTCGCTTCTTTTCGCTTTGTTGACCGGCTGCTCGATCGAGATTGAGCTGTTTCTTTCTTGATTGACTGCAAGTCATAGGCATAAGACCCTTGGCTAGTGCAAGTGCTCTGCGGGTTTCGGCCGAGCTCTTTGGCTCTGGTCTAGGGTGGTCGTGAACGCCCTTCGCTTGGAAGAATATTGCCTCGCTTGTGTGGCGCCAGAAGTGCGTCACAGGGTACCCGCAATGGCCTCTACAAGGCATAATCTCAAGTCTGCCATCGCATCTCCTGTTTGGACACTGCTTACCTTGCTGCTTCTTTCTCGCTTTGTCGCATATATGCGGCCTCAAATGGACTCTGGAGCCGAGCTGCTCGTTTATGATGCACCGCTTTGAGCAGACCATAACCCCGAGACAGGACTTCTTGAGGATGTGTATGTTGTGATTGTTTGTGTTTCGCATTGCCCAGCCTGATGCATGTCTTCTGGCTTGTTCGTCGTTCGTCCTATACACGCACCTTGAGTGGCCATCGGCCCACTCGTTGAACGTGTCCCATTTGGTTACTTTTGGAATCGAATTGTCATTGATGTCCCAACCAATTGAACTCGCTGATTGCTGATGATTGAGAGCAATATCTGTGTCGGCGGGGTTTTGGCTTGATTCTCTCGGATCCAAAGTTATTGCAGCTTGATCAATGGGTTCGCTGTTCAGAAACATCTTGGCACCGAAATCACCTTCCTCGCGACAAGTCTCTCCTCTTGCAGCTCTCAATATAGATCCACAGACCTCTGGTTCCGTTTGAACTACGTTCTGGGGTCCGACTTCATTACAGAGCTGCATTTTCGACGTTTTTATTAGCTTATCATGCAGCTTGTGTATTTGTATCCATGCTCGCCTCCTTCCTCATCTACTAGCTCACGCTATGAAAATAAACCTCTCACTAACGCAGATTCATCGAGCGGTCGGGCGCCGAACACTTGGCGGAGTTCGAACTGCACAAAACTGCGCAGGCGCGTCAGGGAACAGTTTGGGTCAGCTCCAGTCGGCCAAACGTGCAGATTTTAGGCTGCAGGAAAATGATGCACACAATCATTTTCCACATCTGTGCAAGGGAGCGGAGCCGAGATGAAACTACAGAAGCTGCGGCCTAGATGCGCAATGTCACTGTCAGGTGAGATAAGCCTATAACTTGCCTCTTCACGATCCAATATCACTTGGACATTTGCTTACCAACCGACCGAATAAGTTTAAGCAGGACCGGAAACTGACTAGAAGAACAATTATAGAAATGTCTCTTGTTGCAGTTAGATTCCGCAACATCCAAAATTTGTAACAAGTTTGCGATGCTTCACATGTTTGGAAGCATCAAGTTGCTGCTATCTTGGCTCCAAAACTAGCGTATAACTATCAGCACTTACGAAGTTCTAGCCTAAGCCTGCCGAATCGTTTTCTTGGGTTATGTTGTCGTAGGATGAGGCAAAAAGTTTACCATCTTTCTCGTCCTTGAACAAAACCCGAGCCCTAGCTTGACAGAGGAAAGTCATTAATCATTCAGAGAGACCTGTGAAGGTTCCTTGGTGTGACGCGAGCGAAAATCCTGATGACTCAATGTATCCCTTGCAGGAAAAAATGGACGCTCACCTCATTGGAGCCCAACATTTACAGCCAGCTTTTGGCACCGAACAGGTGAGGAGGAGAACGGTATGACTCGATCAGCTTCAACGAGCTTACTGACCCATCGAGGCAGTGAGTTCAGGGCCAACTTCCAACACTTGTAAAATTTGAAAGCAGAGGAGCTTGGGAGAATGGGAGATTCTTGGAACGGGCTCAATAGGAAATAGTCGGATGCTGTTTTGGGGCCCTGGATCTCGTTAGCGGAAAAAGCACCAGGTAGGTTCATCCAAGATTAGTGCCAAGAAACAACCGTTCTCAACTTTTGCCTGGGGCTCTGTTGAAAGTTGGCGGAGGGCAAGAATCTCCCAAATTAGACCCTAATTAAGCCTCTCAAGCGACCATTAATGTACGTGAACTCGGGAGAACATCTCACAGGGCGTTCGATACTGAGCCGAGCGGTTGCTTGTTGCTCTCGCCGGCACAACAAGTTGAGAGATGGGAAATACGAGCTGGGGTCGCGCAGGAGAGATGTATCACTGACCTAGCCAACGTGAACAAGGGACCCCGCCCAGCGCGCGTATTACACGAATATTGATCAAGATTAATTGATACCGATTGGGGGATCTAGTTTTACAGAGGAGGCGCATTTGTGCGATTGTTTTGCTTGATACGCCTCCGCATGAAACAGTGCCTACGGACAAATGTTAGCCTGGTTCCGAGGTTGATTAGAGTGAAAATTATAATTAGTGCGCTCGTGCAAGGGGGTAATGCCCTGTTTAACATTCTTCCAACAGTAAAGTCTCGCGCAAGAAGCGATTGTTCCGGCCAACATATCATTATAATCAACTAGAGGCTAATTTGGCCATAGCAACAAAGAAGTAGTCGGCATTTGTGAGCCAGATGACGGAGGTTAACCACGCCTATTGGCTGCATCTCCCTCAAGGGCGGGCCAGAGAACAGCGAGAAACGACACCTGGAACAAGTGCGCCAGAACGCATCTTTGATCAGCAATCTACCTGGCGCACATCAATCTGGTCGCGGCGAGAGCAGTTGGACCAATTTCTAGCTAAGTAGGAGAAGAAGAATGGCGACAGACAGACAAAGTTGTTTTTTACGTCCCAAAAAAGGGTTTTCTCATTGGGGTCTGAAAAAAGTCGTTCTTTCTATTGTGCTGATGTGGGTGTTGGGAGTGAAGTTGTGGTTGCTGCTGCGGGTGGTGTTGCAGCTGCTTATAGCGGTTAACAGGGACGCTACGGGGAGAGGGCAATATCTCTAGCTCTACATAGAGCGGGAAGTGGTCCGATGGAAAATATGGGTGCGGCAAACCGGGTATCTTGTTATCTTCAAGCCATGCCTTGTCTAACCCGGATACGCCAAGTACTGACATGAGGTTCTTTGAGTAAAAAATGTAATCAATTACACCTTTGAAATCAAACCTGGATATTCAATGAAGATGGGATTAGAGTCGTTGATAATGGTGAGACAGCACTTAATGCCTGAGTCGGCGATCAAAAACTTACGTGTAATTTGTATACGGCATGGCACCTTCACCGGTGTAAGCCGTGGCAATCGAAAAAGGGTGGGTATAATTGTTTGTTTCTGGATTTGTGCTATTCGTGCTGTAGTGATTAGCGCCAGTCTTATTCATCGGCCGCTGGTTACCATTTCCGTTAGAAGTATTAATCAATGAGTCATTAGGTGAAGATTTTTGTTGATCATCTGTGGATGACGCTGATGAGGATGAAATGGTCGTCGAAATGGATGATGACTTTGACGACTGACCCGAATACTGATTACATTGGTGTTGCTGTGAATGCTGTGAGTTTGCCAATGCTGATGATCTTGAGTTACATATTTTTCTTAAACAGTCTTTGTACGCCAACTCTTTAAAATCTTGATGGTCTGCTGATATGCCTCCATTGCCTAAAAACTCAACAACACTAGATTCCGGTAAGGAATTAAAATCTCCACATAATATTAACGGTATTAGATCTGAACCAGTCTGATCGTGGCGTAAATCATCACCACAACCTGGCGAGGAGTCATCCTGGTCATTGAAGCTGTTCGCTGATACTGTAGCCGACATCGTTGATGATCGCCCGCCACCAATATGATTTTGGCCTCCTGAGTCTGTAGTACCGTTCTTGAGGTAATATTGCTTTATTGAGTTGATATTCTCACCACTACTTGCCAATAAATCTTTAGCAGCCTGATTCGCAATAGCTTGTAGCTCATGCGTTAACATAATTGTTTGTATTATTTTAACATCACAAAACTCCGGATCCCAATGAATATGAGCCGTGCAAACGAGTAGTCTTTGTTGGTGTAATGGCTGAGTGCTAACATTAATAGTGGAGGTATTGTTTGAAGAAGCAGCACTTCCTCCACTATTAGATACCCCTACAACAGCGTTTGTTCCGTTACCCCCAGAGCCGGCACTAGAGCTGTTGCCGCCACCTGTGACGGTTGAAGGAGAGTTTATTCCTATGGTACCGGGTCCGCCACCGGAGCCGCTACTACTACCACCGGGCTGAAACGTATCAAACGCACCATCTTTGATCTGTAATAATGCAACTAATGCTATATTGTCTTTGGTCATAACTCTATTTAACATGTCATCTGAGCCTTCAGCGTTTGCCATAGCCAGTTGATTGAATTCAATTAAATGCTCTGTTATTAATGAGAATTTGCTTGTTTTGTAGAAAATGGCACAACCATCAACATGCTTTTTCTCAAATTCTGACATTGTTTTAGCCCTTGATTTGGGAGAAAATATGCCTTCGTAGCCTTCGGTTTGTAATTCGCGTAGAAAATAATCATGATATTGTTCAGTTTCTACCTCTTGTAATGCAATAATATCAGCAGAGTAAGCTTTCAGTTCTTCTAAAATAGAATGTTTCCTGTAATCCCAACTAAGAGCCCAAGCAGGACAGTAGCCGTATAATTGTCTAGTAGCATATTTATCACATAAAACATTATAACACATCGTAGTAAACATACAAGATGGTTTCGTTCGGTCGACGGGTTGATCCATTAAAACCCAAGGCCTCTGAGGTGGCCTTGGAGCAGGACATTGGGCTGCAAGATGTTCGAGCAAATAAGTTATCAACTTTTGTGTACCTTTTGGTTCCTGGTAAATTTGTAAATATTCTTGACTCAACGAGGCGTTACCTTTCAAACCTAGCCTCTTTAGATGGAACAATTTGCCCAATTCTAGTGGTAATGATCTCAATTGATTATCGTTTAGTAATAGCTCTTCCAAGAGTATTAATTCACCTATTTCGCGCGGCAAAGCGCGCAACTTGTTTGAAGATAAGTCTAGACATTTCAATTTGGTTAATTTACCAATATCAGGCGGCAACCTAGTGAGGCAATTATCGTTTAAATATAAGGTGGTCAGGTTTGTCATGTTCCAAATTGATGGCGATAGATTTCTTACTGAACCAGTGATTTGAAGTCCATACCATGGGTCTGGTTTTCTACCGCTGGCAGCGTCTTCTGGCGACATTATAATATGAGTACGTTGGTTTGGTTGGGGGTTTGGGTTTTGTTGTTGTTGGTGGTGGTGATGGTGATGTGTTGGATGAAACATTTAGCTGGTTGGTGGTGGTAATCGTTGTCCGTGTAATAATGCTTATGGTGGCGGCAATATCCAGAATAATAATAATTATAATAATAATAATAATAATAGTGGTAGAAAACGGTGATTATGTTGGTGTGGAAGAATGGAGTTGAGAGATGGCGACGATGGTGAAGAAGAAAAATTCAAAGATGCAGTGCTAGCGAGAGATAGAGAGACAGAGGGAATAATAGTGAGAGAGAGGGAGGGAGGGAGGGCGAGAGACACAAACCAACGAGAATTTACGCCTAAGGGAGAGGGACACAGTACACGAAGTTGATGGGCGAAGAGATCCATTGCTCCTGCAGTCACCGCCGCTGCCGACGACGACGACGACGGCGACGAGGCTGCTGCTGCTGTTGCTGTTGCTGCTGCTGGCGCCACCACCACTACCACCAGCTCGGCGCGGCGGCTGCTGCTGCTGCTGTTTTCGCGCTTGGCTTTGGGCTCGATTTTAGCACAGAAAGTGCGTGTGCCGACTGTACGATCATGAGCGTGTTTTCCTGCAGGCCGCGCCAGGTTTGCGACCCAAAAATGCAAATGTGCTCAGTTTCTAGGCCGGACGAGAGAGAATTAAAGCGGCAGCTTGAGCTTGTCGCTGTTGTTGACGATCAACAAGGCTGCAGCAACAACAACAACAACAATCTCGCAACGTCCGATGAGGGCACGTACGTCGATTGCGCCAGTGTACGAACTGCCCCTCTTTGGCTTCTCCCACAAGCGTAAGTTTGTGCGCGCCGAGCCTTCGTTCGCTGAGAAGAGCCAGTGAACGAACGTGACGAGGATGATGCAGTGGATGATACTGAAACTCGCTTGCTCAGTTTGTTTTCGTGCGAGCGCGTTCCTCTCTGGCACAATCCAATGCAAGGATGGCTGGTTCAATTGTGTTGCTTTTCACGCGCAGTGCACACGAAATAAATGTTCGAGCGCCAAATTCGAACCAACAATCTGTCCCGAGACTTGACCACTTTTCCTGTCTGGGAGCGAGCTAGGCTGATCGCATGCGAACAGGGTGTCATTCTAAATTCATGAATTGCAAATCCTAACGCTTGAACTGGCCACATTGTAACCCCTGAACAACCCCTGCGTACGCAATCAGATCCAAGGTCTTGTTGGAATTCTCACACAAATTGCAACACTATGCGTGTCGCCTGGCTCGGCTACTTCACCAAGGCGACTCAACTTTAACACGAGAAACCTTCAGATGACAGACGAAACGAAAGCGCGCTGGCTAGAGCAACCAAGATTAACGTCTTAGCAGGTGTCCAGTGTCGAGAGGATAAAGGATGGAGGGGTTTTGGTGGATTGGCGGCGAGCGAGCTCGGCTGACAAGTGCGGCGCATGATGCCCGGCCGACCCTGAGCCGCATTATCAATGATTGTATGTGCGCCGAATTGATTGAATTTCGCCTGATCCAATGCGACTCAAATCGAGTCGGCGATCCGCGTCTAGGCTAAGAATTAGCATCGAGTTGGAGGGACTTTGTGGCGGACATATCTTTCGCGCAACTCGCCCGGCGCTCGCCATGCAAATTCTGACGGCTAAGAGATAATCCAACTTAGCATAACCAATATATCTGACCGCTTGACGAGCCAGCTGATCTGCATGCGCCGCCTAGTTTCTCGGTTTGCGTTTTCCGAAGGTGGAATCTTCGCCAACTTCATCAAGCATAGTCCGCTTATCCCATGGACCACTATGCGCGCGAGACCTTGCTCGCGGAATGAGCCGCGCAATCCGCGCGCCCAGTTTGCGGTCTTGAGCAGCCGCAGCATCTGGATCATACGCGAGCCATGCAAGCAGCTGTGCACTCTCATCTCAATCTCTCCTTCTCTCTCTCTCTCTCTCACCCCCTTCCTCCATCAGCTATCTCTCTAGAAGCGCAAATGGACCTAGGTGATGCTGCGTGATCGGCGGTGCGCCCATAGATGCGCCAGACTCGACTATTGATGGACTAAAATGATTGCAAGATGGCAAGTAGATGTTTGTCAGCGCATCAATCGAGCGCAAACATAAACAAAGCCATTTCACTCCTCGATGTGTGAAGAAGAGTTGCAAACGAAGACAAGGAGTTCTAAGTAAACACTGATAACATGACACGAATTTCCGTTCTCCGTCTCAAAACTTGATTGGATCGGACTGAGGCAAAGGGTTTCTCGCAGAAATTAAGCCTATTCGATTGGCTTGGAGGGCGAGAGAGGAGAGGAGAGGATAGGAGTGGAGAGGGGGAAAATCCTGATACTGCGGGAGTGTTAGGCTTTGCAAATAGAGGGATGGAAGCAAAGGGGTAAGATGAGAAGGAACGAAGAGGGGCGAGAAGGGGAGGGTCTGAGTGCGAGAGTGGGGGAAACTTGTGATGAGGAGCCATGGGAGTTTGCTTATTTCTCATGTCTATCAGCAGTAGCCCGCTGAGTTTCCACAAGGAAACAATTGCAAATCAACTTGAGAGGGAGAGAGAAGGAGAAAGTTGTCAGGCAAATATCTTGCGTGAAAAGTAAACTTTAGAAGAGTTTAATCTCGTTGTTTGTTGATTTGCACCTGATGTTGAGGTTGGAGCGTGCAAAGCTCAGTTGCAATCATATAGAAGAAGTTGGCAGCCAAGAGAAGAAAGGAAGTTAACACTTCGGAAAATATCCAACAAGCTTCAAACGCGTTACTAACAATTGCCCAATTTTTAAAAGCAGAACAATGCAAAGATTGTCTACGCTCACGGAATGGACAGGTTGTTCTTTGGAACATTGATCCTTGTTCTGATCTCTGCACTATGGCTTCTGACTCTCTAGTGGAGGCAAAGGCTCTAAACCAAACAATCAATGATTATTGCATAACTGGAACCAAGTTGACACAAGCAGGAGGGCAGCTGTCATCGGAGGTTCTTTAGCTGAGAGACTAGCGGCGGTTCTATCTAGTCTAGTCGTTCCTGTTGTTATCACATTGAATGCAACCAATCTTGTCCATTGAAGTGCGACACTATTTATAAAGCGGAATACCATTTTTCTGCTTCGTCTTTACGCGACAAAACTGACTTATAATGTCAGTATAAACAACTATTCAGCTCTGAATGAGTCCCTTTGGATTGCAACCAATGTAGTTTCATTCCAAACACAAGGTGATAATTCGAAAAGATGGAAGGAGAGAAGTAAAGCGAGAGTTTTCTGGAGAGGAACTGCATTTTAGTTTGATTGAGCCATCATTTAATCATATGAAAGATTAATTAGCGACGCTTTCGCCGCCGTGACGTATCGGTTCAGACTAAAAGCAAATCACCTGCAGTAGAAACGACACCCATCTACGACGACCATAGAGCAAACCTATGGGCGCAAGTTAGCGTAGTAAGCGAGGTCATAACTGTTCCACCATGAACGAGTGTCGTCAACCATGTGAACCTCAAACAACAATCACTACAACGAAGACCGCCTTCAAGTAAAAACAATCTAACGCTGTTGCTTCGCCGGGATCCTCGGGCAGGCTTAATGGCGGCCGCAGTCATAGCTATAGCAACGCTTATATTCTAGCTAGAAACGAGCTCTAGCAGGCCAAGTTTGAGCGTTGCGCGAGTAACAGGGTAGAGTGGATTTTATCTCGAGTGTCACGATTGCGCAATGAATTTACGGCCGCAAATCAAACGAAATCTAGGCAAATCGACCTCTGTTGCAACTAATGAATGTTCATCATCCCACCCTGGATTTCATGGCTTTAAACCTTCTAGACGCCCAGAGCTGGACAACAAGTGCTCGCCGATAGCAATTGTTGAGCTAAGGGTTGAAGTGAGAACTTCAATTGATTGATTAAGGTTTAGATAGAGAGTTTGATCAAATAGCGAAAATGAACAGCACTAGCTTCACGTCGGTTAGTTCGAATGGCGCCGGAAGTGCCGATAAGATGGCAAATATTGACTGCAGCAGTACAGCGCACTTGACTTTAGAGACAGCGATGAACTTACCTATGAGGGACAGCACGAACAGTGACTCGGATCTCGAAAGATCTCCAAGCGTTACAGTTTTGACAACTGGTAGAGCCAACAGCCACCATCACCATCATCACTCATTAACAAGACCCTCACAATTGTGCGGCTTTGCTCTCACAAATCGAATCCATTTAACGAAACACCATAGAAATCTTTGGTCGAGAGCAACATCCTTCGAGAAGATGCTCATGCTGGCAGTGTTTGTGCTGGGCACAACAACTATTTTACTACTTGTGGCTCTCGTTTCTATATTTATTTCACAAAACTACCAAAACGAACTCAAACAAAATGTAACAAAAACACCTGATCATCACCAACCCTATCGAGGCCAAACTTTCACCGACCCTAAGAATCGCACCTATTGCCTGTCGCCAGATTGCGTAAAAGTCGCAGCCTCAGTGATTAGCGCCATCGATTTGACAGTGGATCCTTGTGACGACTTTTATGTAAGTATTGCGCATTTGACCCCACCAGAAGTGTAATGAATCTTGACCTGCGGATCTTGTGGTTCTAAATGATTTCCAGTAGATATAGAGGTTTTTTCTAACCTGAATAACAAAACGTTCTCTTGCCCGATTCAAGATGTATTCATGTGGCGATTGGATCAAGTCTAATCCACTACCAGACGGTAAATCAAACTGGGGCACATTCAACAAGCTCTGGCAAGACAACCAGTCAATAATGCGCTCAGTTTTAGGTAAGAGCTCTCTGTGCTTGCAACGAAGCGCAGAAGATCCGAGGGGGGGGGGCACATAGCTCTCATTCGTTTACTCGGTCTCTTTGCGAATGATCGCCGAGAGAAAATAGATCCATTAATCAGCATCCTCCAACCGTCTCGAATCTCCACGGGCAGAAACTGACAGCTTTAAGCCTGGAAGTGCCGAGGAAAAAGCCAAGATCTACTACGAATCGTGCCTTGATAGAAATGATACCGTTGAAACTAGAGGCACAAAACCGATGCAAGATCTAATTGAAATTGTAAGTTCTCCCTCTATGACGTAAATTGGGCGACAATTAGGATGTTGACATGAGTCGTCGCTTGATTTCCAAGCCAAGCTCTCCTTATCTCCTCTCTATTTCACTCGTCTAGTTTCAAAACTTTGCCATTTCGCCGTGATCTTGAATCTTTTTGCTAATTGACCCATAACCGACTGCATTGCAAATTTAGGCTGGCGGCTGGAATATAAGTGGACCATTTGACGTCAGTAAATGGGAGCTTCAAAATTCCTTACAGATCTATCATAACCAGTATAACCGAGGCGGCCTATTCTCCTGGGCAGTTGGAGCTGATGAGCGAAACAGTACAAGGAACGTTATCCAATTGGATCAAGGTGGTTTGGGTCTACCAAGCCGCGACTATTACCTAAATAAGACAGATAAGAACGTAGTAAGTGGAGATACTTCTAGTCCATAGTTTTCTCTCAGAAATGGCTTCGTTCTCTAACTTCTTCTTCATATGGCATCAAAAGGTATTAGATGCTTACTTGATCTATATGACGAAAGTGGCAGAGTTGATGGGCGGTACAAACGTTGATGATCAAATGAAGGAAGTGCTCGAATTTGAGAAGAGATTGGCCGCTGTAAGTTGCTACCTGTTGCTAGTTCACTATTAAATTACGAGACGATCTAACCTTGAAACAAACCCGCTTCCGCTACCTAGATCACTGTCCCACAAGATCAACGTAGAGACGATGAACGAATGTACCATAAATTTACGCTTAGAGAGTTGTCCAATAAGTCTTCGTTTTTGAATTGGACTAAATATTTTGATGATGCTTTTGACTATCATTCCAGAACCACAATCAGCTTCTCGAGTGAAATCAGGCCTCACAATAGCACTAGTGATATCAATGATAGATTCAGTAACCTCACAAACTACTCGGTGTCATCTGCACAAAATGATTCGCACCAACAAGAATCATCCAAACAAACTATCAGTAAGCATCAGATTACTGATGATGAAGCGATAGTCATCTACTCACCTGAATATTTCGTCGCACTCTCTGATCTGATAAATGAGTACTCTCAGACCAACAAGGGCAAAGTTGCTTTGGCAAATTATATGGCCTGGTCAGTTATTCAATCACTAATTGCGACCTTGCCAAAGAACTTCCGCGATGCCTCAAAGGTTTTGCGGAAGGCGCTCATTGGTAGCGAGGGTATTGAGGTTTCCTGGAGATACTGTGTTACCGATACGAATCAAGTGATGGGATTTGCACTTGGATCCCTATTTGTGCGCCGCGTATTCAAGGGCAACTCGAAGGAGAGAGCAGAGGAGATGATCTACTCTATACGTGACGCTTTTAAAGACAACCTCTTGAATCTTAATTGGATGGACGATCAAACGCGCATGCTGGCGCGAGAGAAAGCTGATCATATCAATCAAATGATTGGCTTCCCAGACTTTATCCTAAGCCCAGAAAAGCTAAATGGCAAATATGAAGGGGTGAGTTAGTCGGAAGTAAGTTTGAGGTGGGTTGTGTTGAATGGGTTGACTAACTCGAATACCATTGTGTCATAACAACTCTCAGTTGGAGCTAGATAAGGACAACTATTTTGAGAACAACATCAAGGTAAATGTTCTCTCGTTGAGGGAAAATATGGAAAAGATCAACAAACCAGCCAATAAGACAGAATGGGAGATGACTCCTCCTATGGTGAATGCCTACTATACACCGACAAAGAATCAAATAGGTATGTCCACAGCGAGCTAAATTTTCTGATACCCTTTTTAATCGTTAACTTATCGTTCATCTGACGTCTTGTGACAAGTTTTTCCTGCTGGTATACTCCAAACTCCCTTCTATGACCTGTCATACCCGAATTCATTGAATTATGGTGCAATGGGAGTTGTGATGGGCCACGAATTGACTCATGCTTTTGATGATCAGGGACGGGAGTATGATAAGGATGGGAATCTAGACGAATGGTGGTACAATGAAACTTTGCAGAACTTTGAAGATCGTGTCAAGTGCTTTGTCGACCAATACAGCTCATACAAAATCGATGACAACACAGTAAGTTACATGCGCAGCACTCGATTAAACCTATAGCACCATTACTGACTAGCTGTTGCGTCATTTGTGCCAGCTGAACGGGAAACAAACTCTAGGAGAGAACATAGCCGATAATGGCGGTTTGAAAGCAGCCTTTCGAGCCTATGATAAGTGGTCTGAGCTCAACCCAGAGTTGCAGTTGCCTGGACTAAACCTCACAAGTAAACAACTGTTCTTTGTTGGTTTTGCTCAAGTTTGGTGCTCTATAAGCACACCCGAAGCACTCAAACTACAAGTACTCAACGACGCGCATGCCCCTGCACAATTCCGAGTGATAGGTACATTATCAAATAGCCACGAGTTTGCCAGAGAATTTAACTGTCCATTGGGATCAAAAATGAATCCGGAAAAGAAATGCGTCGTGTGGTAAATTGAGGCTAGCTGTTATTACTTCAGGAGCAAACGTTGACACATCATCCCTAGCCAGGATGGAATCGAATTTCAATGAGACCGATCGTTGTCACCTATTTAAAAGCATGTTTTTTGACAATTTGTGAACTCAGATTACTTTATCTTACCATAGAGTTGGCCGACGTATCGAGGTGAAAAAGCACATATGGATAAAGATCAGCTGACGAAAGGATTTAGAGCCTGACTCACGTAAGCGTGTTCGGAGCTCAGAGCTTCAGGAAGTTTAGTCATTGCTATCTATAGACTTCGGGATCTCTTCCTGCATTGATCTCTTTGTATCTCTTTATTGACTGTGACTCGATGCTTGCTAGAACTAGCGCTGCAAGTTTAGCAGCGCTTGCTGCCCATGTGGCAAGTAAATGACGTTTCTGGCCGCCGACAGTTGGTTAGCGATCTCCTCAGCCGCCTCTAATCTACGTAGCTCTACCAGTGCTTCACCTGACTCACCGAAGGCCTTGGCCAACAGGGATGCAGCCTGACTGTCACCTTCAGCAGATATAACTGTGGCTTTCTTCTGCTGTTCAGCCTTCTCAACCAAAAATCTAGCCCTCTCTGCCTCTTGTTGGGCTACTTGCTTTAATTCAACGGCATTGGTGAATTCCCGACCGAATGTTAGATGCGTTAGCGCAATATCGTCTAGTATCAAACCAAATTGAGAGGCACGATCGGTGAGCTCTTCGCTGACTCTTTGCGAAACTAACTCTCTTTGCGTAATTAACTCGCCCGCATCAAACTGAGCTACGACGGCTTTAAGAACCTCAGTTGTGATTGAAGGGAGAACACGCTCGTCGTAGTCGCGACCTAAGGTTTTGTACAGGGTCGGTAGATTCTCAGATACAGGTCTAAATAGGATACGTAATGTGATGTTTACAGTTTGAAGGTCCTTGCTTCCAGTTATGACTGGTACATTTCTCGGCCTTGATCTAATATCATAGAGAATTGGCTTTTGGACGAATGGTATGAGAAAATGTGTACCCTCGCCAACAATGTAATCCTTGACGCCAGTAAATCTGTCGAATATTACTGCACGATAACCGCCATCGACGTTGTACAGGGAGGTTGATGCTATGCTGCCTAGGGTGGCAACTCCAACGCCAAGCTTGGTGACAACATTGAATAGTTGGGCCGCCATGCTCAAGGGATCGAGAAATGTTAGGATACGATTGCTGCAGCTTGATGAGTGTTGCCGTGTCAATATACAATCAGCATGAATTAGTTCAAAAATGTGATACCAGTGGCTAGCTGAAGGGCGTCCGTTCCAAATGTCCAGCAATGTTTTGGCCCGAGTTTGTAGCGTGTCAGCCAGCCGGCAGTCGAGCGGCGCTCTCGCTGGGCGAGTTCGTGGTTCGCGAGGGCTCGAATATGCTGCAAATGCCGACTCTGTGATGCCGTCCACAACGCTCCTAAACCCCCACTCGCGCGCTCTATCCTTAGACGGCACCACACATAGAGCCAAGCTGCACAGGCAGCAACAACGCCCGAACAGGACGAGTTTACTTTCTTATCGGTGTTAGGGAACTCCGAATAGAAAGAGGAGGCGTAACGCCGGTCTTGCCTGGATTTGTGCCTGCCCGAACGCCCCCGCCCACACTTCATATCGACCGGACGGCCGAGCCATGAGCCCGAATATCCACTTTCGTGCAAGCATCTCCGCTGCACGCCGACTCTTGACTGCAGAGCAAGCGCCTTCCTAGTACAAGCCTGCAGGCAGCACCAGTGACACACCGACCAGATCCGAGAACAACAACAACAACAACAACACAACATTGAAACCATCCCAGTTCCCGTGTATTCGTCTTAAATACTATCACCGCCTATACCGGCCGGCAATCTTTAAACATTTGCATATATTTTTCGGTTGTTTCATTTTGATCGAAGGCAAGCCAACATCTGCGACCTATTATTTAAGGATACATCAAAAAATTCAATAATTTGGGTAACCTACCGGCAATATCTCAACGTTTTCGGCGTGAGACTTTTTCCTTTAGAATCAAGCCACAGGCTAGCGTGTCGCGTATAAGGAGCACAAATGATGTCAGATTTGAGGCTACGTGAGCAAGTGATGGTAAATCACATGGTCTCAGCCACTGGATGTGGGGAGGACCAAGCAAAACAATTATTACAGGCAACACAGTGGCAATTCGAAGCGGCGCTAAGTTTATTTCTTCAGGGTCAAACAATGCCCCCAACACCGACCCTAAAGATGTCACACAATGGCAGAAAGTTGAAGCCTGTCCTGGCGCCCGCGAATACACCTGCAACGCCACCCAATTTCCCAGAGACACTTATCTCCTTCTCTAGATTGACCGCGTCAGATCCTAGTGGAAACTAGAGGAAGTGAGAAACCAAGGATTGAATGCTCCAACTAATAATAACTATCTTCACCATTTACAATTCAAACAAACACTGTATAATTAGTCATCGCTAGATGCCCTCTTCTCCCGTTTTACAGTTGAGACAAATTCAACAATGAAGTAGCAAAAGAATCGACAACATACAGGCACACAAACAAGACCAATGTGAACTAACGCTAACCCGATGATTGTCTGTAGCTCCTACTATCCAGCTCCTTGATGGAGTATAAGCAACCAGAATGGTAGTCTAAGGCAGACTATGAGCTCTTATCATGTAACTTTACTGAAATTGATAATGATTAAGACAGACATTGTATTAAAGAGCAACTGCATCTCAGAAGCAGGTAAGAAGGTTTACCTGGAAATTTAGTGCTTGCAGATGGGAGAGGGAATTTCGGATTGAAACGACGGAGATCATGAAATTAATCCGCAACCGATACGATTGAGTTTTAATGAATAAAGAGAAATTCTGCGAGGTTCATTAGTTGGCTGCTGGAATGAGAATCTACAAAGTCGAGAATTCATACTCTAGTTATAGAATGTTAGATGCAACAATTTCAATGCCAATCCGAGGTATTCACCTGATGATAGAAACAAAAGATCTGCTTCCTCTTCCTGTGTCAGTTTGACTCGTTTAACTAGGCATGAGCCATTGTCGTCAGTTAATTTTCGCTTCCTCTCTCCAAATCAGACATCACGTTGTTGTCTTTCCTAACTCTCCGATTTCGTCTAAACTAGCATTATGATGCTGGTTTTGACAGACAGAGAGGGAGGAAGTTTGGTTTTTTGCATCTAATTTGACCTTTATTTCTAATTACCATCTTCAGCACCACTACTCAGTCAGGGGTGGTGATAGTGAGTATGAGTTCGCTTTAGTCGTTTGAATGGCGCCAGCAGTTGACCAGCCCTCTGTGCAAAACTTTAAGTCCCCGAGGAAAGCAAGAGAGTCAGGTTAGGTTGAGATAGCTTTGCGAAGTAAAGTTGACTCTTTAAAGGAAGTTTGAAAGAGACAGAAGCGGAAACGAGACGGAAGAACTCTAAGGCTGACTTACTGCCTGCTTTCTGTCTTCGCCGGAGGGACTTAATCAAGAATGTGTCGTGTCTGTTTCCTGCTGACGCCAACGAGCAACTACACTGTACCTGGCTTCACCTGAGCGATGCGTTCGTGACATGCTTCTTTCCACTAAACTCTCTGGAGTTTGTCCACTTATTTTCCCCCCGCTTCCACATGGTGCGACGTAATTCAATGTCGTCGAGCAAGGCACCGATAGAAGCCGAAAATAACAACGCGCTTCCTCCAGTCAGTCAGCCTGAGCTCGTTTGAATGCCGACTTTTGTCTACCTAACCCGGTGATGAATGTGCCTCAGTCAACTTAGTTCGTCGCATTATATTCAAAAGGTTTGCTCGCAGTGGTTGGTTTTGAGGGTGGGCGAGCGAACAGAAGCCTCGTTATGGCGACAATGATGAATAATCGTCAAGTCCTGCACTGATTGGCTTCTTAGCTTTTGCGAGTAAGGCACTCGAAAGAATATACACCCATAAAACTAATGACGGCGCGGCTAAAACCTAGGCTGCAACGACAGCGACGGCCAAAAAGAGACGACAACAACAAGAAGAACGGCAAAGGCAAAAGAAACGACGACAACGACAAAGGTTGAGACAGGGACAACAGGTGTGCCACTAGTTTGAACTAAACGTTTACTCACTACCCACTTCCTCCTCCTTCCGCACAGTTCATTGTCTTTGGGGTAAAATTCAAGTTTAACGTTAGGGTGGAGCCGACTATCGTCTTAAGTTCGAGCAGTGAAACGTCCTCTCTAGGCTTCTTTAGACCCTAAGCACTTGGAGTCAGCTTGCTCCCAGTGAGACGAGCTTGCGGCCAGTTTGCAACGGACGCGCGTCGCTAGTTCGGACGGACGGACGGATGCACACCTATCTCCGGCATAAGCAATCGGAGTCGGAATTCTGAATGCTGTAAGAGCCTCAAAGAACTGAGAGAATAAACACAGTTCCAATCTAAGGGGACTCATAACTTCGTCCCCTAAGAGGAAAGAAGAGAGTAGAAACTGAGTTTATTCTGTGTTTGTCCGCAGCAGGCCGACACCCGCAGGTCCCAAATCACAAATTGAACTCACGGGGGAGGAGGAAGTAGGTAAATTATCTCCAGACCCCCTCCCCTGTCTGACTATTATTATTATTATTATTACGCGCCATACAAACCAACGTTCGCTCTTGTCTCCACATCAACTGTCTCTCGAGCCATCGTAGCTTGGTCACCGGTCTTTCTCCTTTCACAACTTTGTCTTTCTATCTCGCTCTTGGTTGTTGTTGATGAACCGGGTGCTTCAGGTGAAAATTGTGACCAGTTTCAGCTTGTTAGTCTGAGGAGAATCAATTCACACAAGGACAAGAATAGCACATGTTTCATCTAAAGAGCTCTGGTCAGAGCTTACGAGTCAATTCTGCCGTCCTAGTGGCTCAGCTGAGTGGGTACCTTACAAAAGCCTTCTCAGCATTCGCAAACAAGATGGACACACCAATCGGAATCCCAGTACCAAACCAACAACATGGTTCAAGGACAGAGACTGCGCCTTCGTCCATTATACAAAATCATGCCAGCTCAGTCGAACTTCTTCCCTCCCTAAAACTTGCGGCAATGTCCCTCAATCGCCAAGACGCATTTTCAAAGACAAGATTCGTGTCAGCAAGAGTGAAAAGCGCAAGCAGAAAGGGTTGAACGAGAATCTCTCATCTAAGTTTTTATCGACCTCTAGATGCGCTTGCGTCCACCAAGGATCTGATGTTTACCTCCACTCTTTTCGGAATTCTTTCCCTCTCCTCTGCTTCCTCTCGGAACTTCGCTACGAGCAACCGTTCGAAGTCTCGGTCTCTGTTTGGTTTCACGCTCTTGCGTAATATTTCTCTGCTCTGTCTCTGTTCGCATACTCTTCATCCCCCCTTGCTCAGCTCCTTGCTGGTGCTAGTTGGTTTCCACCTCGCAATGTTGGCCAACAAACAGCCATTTACGTGCATTCTCGCTCTTCCAACAAAAACAACAACATGAACAACGAACACAAGCAAATCCAGCAACCACTGTCGAGAGCTGCCTGACCACTTGACAGTTTCCTCCAGCGGCAACAAGTGGACCTGGCGCTTAGCCCATCAAGGTGCCACCATGGATTCACCTTGTTGTTGAATTTGGAACCTCAACTAATAATGTTTACCGAACGAGTAGTCAGAGGAACTTGGATAAGTGAGTTGAGTTGCGGGCAAACTCTACGCGAATCGTATATGTGCTCAGCTAACGTAAGCCCGGGGGGACCTTGGCCGGGCTGGCTCGCAATACAAGAAATATTTGCTTGGCTGCAGCGAATATAACGTGCACTTGGACTGGGAAGCAGCGCCAAAGCTTTCACAAAATTCCATCCGGTAGATGGCATTGAAGGGTCCGCCGAGGGGACAAAAACGGAAATGTCTCTTGGCAACAATGGTGTTCGAGTTTAACTAAGGCAGCAGTGGATTTATTTCTCATTAAAGTGATAATATAGCAACAGCTGAAAAGGTGATGTAACCTGAGTCTATCCGATCTCAACATGGCTTCAATTTCGAGCCATCCTCCAATGGAGCGAGAGACGTGTTCTCAATCCTCGGTTGTGGCGACAATCATACGTCATATCTACATAGTGTCCCGCTGGAATCTGCCCTTTCCCCAATTTCCACCACCTGACCGGAGGTGACCTCGTTGGGATAGTCGGAGCAATATAGTAATTATCTCAGCAGTCTACGAAGGAGGACACAAGGAACAGCGACGGGTAAGTACAGTAATAGCGTTTTTATAATAATAATGATTTTTATAATTATAATAGTTTTCATAAATTAGTTTTCGTCTAAAATCATCTTAATAAATCAGTTTAGTCAGTCTTGTTTCATCTTTACCGGCCACTAATTTGCGAAGTCTCACGCATATATCAGTGGAGTACAACAGGGTTATCAACAAGGCACGAGCGTCTACTTGCAATCATTGTCTCGATGGTCGTCAGTTCCCTCGATCGGTCGTACGGTGTGCTTCTCATACAGTATTTGCATGAAAAGATTTCATTTTGCCCTTTAATCAAGAACAAATGTGCCCAATCATAAGTGCAGAGGGTTCTCTAATTTCAAGGGTGAAAAGAGCGACTGATCGCCAAACAAAAGCGGCGATAGCAGGGGTGAGCCTAGGATAGTTGACATGCACTTGTCGAGTGGTTGACCAGTCGCACCAGACATGGCCGCCGCTGCCGCCATAGCGGGCGCCGGAAACTGGAATGCATGCGGCGACTGATTGAAAGGCGATGTACTATTATTGTTGATTTCACTCTTGGTATTGTTATTTGAATCCCTATTAGTGTTGCCGCTGTTCTTTGTTAGTGCCGCATTTGAGTTGAGGTTATTGCTGCTTCCATTCAATTGCTGGTGATGTTGCTGTTTATGGTTCATCATGAGCGGACTAAGAAGGGGGTTCGTAAACTGACTCCAGAGTGAGAGAGACGAATTCGATAGTAACGAGTGCGCGTTTGAAGGCGTCGAGGGTGTTGTAGGTGCGTGCTGTTGATGTTGTTGACCCCCACCGTTGGAACTATCGCTGCCAGTGCCGCCGCTGCCACCACCTCCACCGTTAGCACCTGAAGGTTGTCTATGATGAGAGTTGGAACCAAGGTTTGAGTTTGCTGACAAGGGTGAATTGTGAACAGGACTATTGAGATTCAGGGAGGAGTTGAACCTCGGGAATGGACTAGCGAATTGTATGTTGGGTGTTTGTAGGGTTTTGTTAACTGTCCCATTTGGGTGCTGTTGTGAATGTTGCTGAGCTGCTGCGGCGGCCATTGAGGTACTAATGGGTGGTGGTTTTGGTTTGTTCTTGTGGGCGCGCGATGGCGAGGAGCCGTTGTTCGTACCACAGCTACTAGAGGCTGTTGTGGTTGTGGATGAACTTGAGGAGGATGCCGATGACGATGAGCTTGTTGGAGAGGCTGAGGTGTGCACTGGGGTAGGTGTGGAGGAGGCAGAAGTGGTTGTCGCCATTGTTGACATGTTATCTGACGTTCCGTTAGAGTTATTGATTAGATCCGATATGATAGCGTTGTTGTTTACATCACAGCTACTAGGCGAATTTGGAGGGGAAGTGGAGGTTGGCGAGGCGGAGGCGGAGCTTGAGCTGGCCACTGAGCTACAACTTCCCGTCTTTCTGGATAAATCAGTCGGCTCATTTTCGCTGGCAGCCGCCGAGGCTTGGTGGTGGTGGTAGCTGGCCAACTGATGATGATGGGCGCTGAAGGGATTGCTATGGTGATGGGGCACATAGAGACCATGATGCTGCGCGTAAGGGCTGTGGTGCGTAACAGATGCATATGGGCTCAACTGGTGCTGCTGCTGCTGTTGCTGGTTTTGATAGAGTGCAGATAGGTGCGAGTTTTGCGCTTGATTTGTTGCTTGGCCCAGGTTGATCTGTTGCGAGTCCATGAGCGGTGAGGAGGGCGTGTTGGGCATTGAGGAGGGCTTTGAGGATGAAAAAGGTGATGCTTGGTTGTGGTGAGGGTTGAAACTTAACGCTGGATTTGTAACGAATCGGTAGACAAATTTTTGGCCTTGAACCTTCTTAATAATGTGCTTATCATAATAGTAACGTAAGGCCCTAGAAAGCTTGTCATAGTTCATATTGTGTTTGTTTTTTCTCAATCCCCACAATTTGGCCACCTCCTCGGCGTTGATGAGCTTGAACTCGCCCTCGTTGTTGGTCCAAGTTATGATGGTCTTGTACTGTTGTTCGTCAACAAGAAGTTCGAGCAGAAATTGCCACAGCGTTATGTTGGACTCCATCTTGGAGGGGCCGGACGAAGGGGCTCGCGTTAGTGTGTTGGGCCAACTAGCCAGTGGGGCTAGTTGATGGGGTTATCGTGTCGTCTGGGCTCTTCCAGACGAAAAGTTGGCTGCTTCAAGTTGGGCTGTGCGTTCGAATGATGGCGGATGAGGTAGTTAGTGTCTGTGTTGATGTTAGATGTGTGCTAGGTAAGCTTTGAATTCTCTTCTTCGCTTCTTCACAAGCAACGAGGCGCTCAATAGTGAGACTGGCGAGCAAACTCTTGCGCTAGAAGGAGCCTGCTTTGTGTTGGCTCATTGCAAACCGAGCGGCTTTGTTCTCAGCTGTCTAGCTGATGTAATTTGTCGTCGAATTTAGAGGCGCTAGGCTGTTGTTTTGTTTCATTGCAAGATTAGGATAAATTTGGCTCAATTTGCTAGCTGGAAAGGGGGCGCCAAAGGGATCGTACAACCGAGAGTGGGCAATTCAAACGGGCGGCCAACTTCGGGATCGCACACACATACACAGACAGACACAAAAAACTAAGCCTGCTCACTTGCTTTACTTGAATTCAATTGAATCGTACTGGATTGGATTGGATTCAGAGTTAACTGGTTGGAGTTTGCGATTTCAAGGCTTGTTCGGCGATGCTTGCTGGTTGTGAGATGGAACTGGGCGAGCAAAGTGGCGCATCCATAGTGGGCATAGCAAACATGATGCTCTCGTGGCGGCCGGCGCTTGCGGTGACAAGATGCGAGCTCAGATTGGCCTGCAGCTGGGACAAGCAAACTAGTTGTCGGGCGCCGCTCGAAAGTTTGAGTGCGGCGTCGGGGATCTGGGCTGGCCGCCGGTTGCCCTCTCCAAGACACTGGGGCTCTCGCGCGCGCTCTCTCTCTCTCACTCTGTGGTGATGTTGGCTAACTGGCTGCTTGGTCGTCGTCGTCGCTGCTGGCTGGCTGGCCGGCCGGCGTCGTGCTCACGAGGAGAGGGAGGCGGCGGCGGTGGTGGCGGAGAGTTGGCTCAAAACAATACTGACGAAGAGGATGGAGAAAACGGTGCTCTTGTTGCTGCACTTCCAACTGTTGCTCCCCGGTCGCCGCTCGGCAGGCAAGTGAGTGCGGGCCGGCCAGCGAGAGCTCGGAGACGGCGCGAGTTTGCGAGCTGAAGGCGGTGTGCATGGGTGAGTGGCGCAGGCGCACTGGGCTCGCCGAGCGCACACGCTCGCAGTTGCCGGCGACGAACGGACGAACGGGCAAAGGAACAGTTGCGAGCGAACGAGCGAACAGTTCGTCGTCCCCAGGCCGGCGAAGGATCGCCCAAGGTTCGCTAGCGGGGCCAGGAGTTGCGCACTTGCATTTGCGCCGCCGCCGCCGCCGCAACCATCGCCGCGCGGCGAGTCCCAATTTCTGCCGCATTCGCCGTCGCCGATGCTGGCTGACGACGAATGGGCGGCCGGGAGCCAAGCTGCACCGAACCGAACTGGACCAGGCTAAGACTGCGCGCAACAGGCGTCGACTTGGCGAATTCGCCAGCCTCCAAGTTGGCTCGCTGAGCGCGCGACTGACTTGGTCACACGGAAGGATTGAGGGCGCACGCGCTCCAGCGAACGCGGGAGTCGGCGAAAGGCGCCTTCGGTCGTGTTAGCTAGCAGCAGCAACGGCCGCCCGGTTGCAAGTCTAGCTCGCCCAATTTGAGCTCGCCATCTTGGATCTGGGGAGCTCTCATTCGCGGATGAGAGGTCGGCTGGTTGCGGCCCACCAGTGATTCGGCCGGTCCCGTTCCGCTCGTTTCCTCGCGCAAGCATTTTATTATTATTAGCGCGGTCGTGCCGAGCGGCCGGATTGGAGCTGGAATTGGGACGGGAAGGAAGCGGGAGCCAAGGAGACGAAGAGGATGACGGAGAGGAGGAGGAGGAGGACGAAGAAGCTGAGGAGGGAGGAGCCGGCGGATTGCGGGCCGACGACACACACCGGTTGTTGCTCAAGCTGGCATTCATTCGTTCGAGTGGAGAGCGTGAGAACGTGCAAACGGGAGCGGCGAACGGCGCCTTTTGTGGGCCTGTGCGTCCGGCGAAAGCGGCGCCACCGGGCCAGCCAGCCAGCCAGCCGAGCCCAGGCTGAGCTCAGGTTAGTTGCGGCCGCTGCTTCGGCGGCGATGGCGCTCGACTCAGGCGGACGCACGACGCCGGCGACGCAACAGGCGATTACTCGCAGATCCCAGATCTTCCCCCCAAATTGCTTTCCACTTCCTCGGCCCCGAGGCCTGGCCAAGGCGGGCGCAGTTGGCGGCGATAAGGCCGCTAACTTGGCCGGCCGGATAGAGCGAGAGGGAGAGAGAAATTATTGCGCACCAGAGGCTGTAAATGCGCCGCCAGCGCTCGCCGCCAAACCTGGGGCGACGGCGGCGGCGGCAGCAGCAGCAGCAGTGGCGGCGGCGGCGGCGGCAACAAGTTGACGTGCGCATAAAAGAAAGCAAATCGCCTGCTGCTCGCTCGGCCATGTTGCCGGTGGATGGAAATGGGCGACCCTTAGGCTCGCGGGCAGGAAGGAAGGAAGGAAGCTGGACGGATGCTTACGAAAGCGAGCGGCCGACGAGGAAGCCAAAGTTGGCCCAAACCAACTTTGACGGTCAATTCGGCTCGCGAGCAAGCTGGCAGCGAGGGCTGGGAATTGCGAAACACACGCTCGAGCGAGCGGACTGGAGGGCTAAGGCGCCGGCACAAACCAAGGGCGACCAGCCGCCCTTAGTCTGGGGGAGAATAAAGAAGCTTATTTATATTATAAACTACTGCGCTTCCACCAGCAGCGCCGCCGAGCCACCACCAACAGCAACACCAAGCGGGAGGGGCGAGAAGAGGAGGAGGAGGAGGAGGATCCAATTGAGGAGGAGACAAGGAGAGGGAGGAGAAGTGGGAGCATGGACTTTGGCCGGAGGAAATGGCGCAACTTTCACCTCGGCCGCCCTGTTTTGCTGGCGCTGGCTCACGTCAGGCGAGCGGGCGGGTCCAGCTTCAGCTCGGGAGCCAGTTTTGGGTTGGCGCGCGTGAACCAGCGAGAGGCGGATGCGGCCGGGCATCCTCCAAAAAGCTGACCCAAGAAGCCAGCGCCGGCAGCAGGCCGACCGACTGCTAATGACCACGGACCAGTCTGGGGCCTGAGATGTTGGCGCTGCTGTTGAGCTACCACCGCGGCCGCTGCCACCACCACTATTATTATTGTTATTATTATTATTATTATAGTTGGTCGGGATTGAGCAGCAAGCGAGTGAGCGCTTCCAAGACTCGGCGGCTCCTTCCTCCGCTAATTACAATCCAAATGAATTGACCAGCCAGGAAGGCCTAATTCTAAATGATTCGATGGTGCGCCGATGAGTTTGCAGCTTAACAACAAGTGAATCTCGTCCGCGAACTGTTCATGGCCAATGAGAAGTGGCGGCCACTTTGGGGGAGAACGCGCGCGCGCGCAATCCGCACACTTACTCTTGTTGCACGACTTTGTGTGTAGACGGAACAAGCTGCGTTGCACTTGACTCTTCGAGGGCAATTCCACGAACGTAGCCGCTCGAGACCAAACGAGCAGCTGCCCTCAGCATCCCAGCAGGAGCTGACGAGGGGAAACCATGGCGCCGCTAAAGTTGACCAACATTAGCCCTCAAGCGGGTGGCCGCTTGTTGTGCCAATTCTCTCAAGCTAGCCTCAGGGAGCAATAGTTTCGCCGGCCCGCTTTCCGTTGCGAAATCGGTCGCTGCAACGGAAAGCGGAGGGCCAACCGGCAAATGGTGACAGTGGCAGTGGTTCTGTATCGGCACTTTGATTGCAAGCTTGGTCGCGCCTTCTGTTGCGCGCCAACTGTGTCTCCGGCGCTCGATTGTTGGCTGAGAGGTTGTGTTTTCGCCGCCGCCAACTCGTTCGGCTAAAGCCATAGCTGTCGAGCTAGCTGGCTGGTTGGCTCACGGCGATCACGCCGATGGGCCAACAAGAAGCAAGCTCACTGGAGCGAAAGAATAGAATGGAGTTGGGGAAAACAACTGCCCTAAACTGATTGCCTTGATCTGCGAAATTTGGAGCGACTCCGGCGCCAAGCCCACTGAGCCGGCCAGGATGCGGCCCCCCAATCGATCGGATTCGGATTCGAATTCCAAATGGAGCCAAGAGTTTCCACTTTCGGCCAGCAAGCTAGCTGCGCCGGTGGAAGCGGCTAGCTTGTACAGTTATGCGCTTGTTGTTTGAGCTCCAGCTCCAGTTGACAGTGGCAGTGGCGGCCACACTGCACCCGTTACTCCAACTTCAGACAGACGACAAAGAAGCCAGAGAGGGAGAGACAATCGTTGCGCTTGTTGGCCTACAGCTAGAGAGGTAATGACAATGAAAAGACACTGGTTTGGCTTGCGGGCCATTCCAAGCCGGCGCAGCGGCTTTGCTTGAAGCCGCAACTCGAGCCAGCATCCTGAGCAAGTGTCTGGCGGCAGAAGGAGGCTGCTCGGCTTGCACGGCTTACTGCGCTTGCTTTGGGCTAACAAGTGACATTTTTCGTTTCAGTGTGCAGAAATGAAACCGATGCTCAGCGACAAACTCGCCGCAGCCATCAGGTGAGCCGGCAAAGAACCGGCTGTCCGGCCGGCAAGCCAACCAGCCGACTGGGCTAAATAAGGCGCCGCTACCTTTCAATTCCACTGTCCCCGAGGAGAAGGAGGAGGAGGAGGATGTTCGTCCTTTCAGCGTTCTCAACTTGAAAAGTGTCGCTGACATGAAGCTTCAAAGGGATAGAAGTGGAACATTCGAGCCTGCACCTCGCAAGCGAACAATACCTGCCGCCTTCGCTTGGCCAAATCGGTTCACTTGTTTCACCTGGAAACTAAAACTGAGCCACTCGCTACCTGAACAATTGACCAACCGAACGGGCGTAAGCTTAGATTGTCTCCGGTTTGCCGGCCAGCTTGCGGGGCGACAGTCGAGGGGCGGCGACGTATCGAGCATTCGATCGAGCAAGCGACGTTCAGCGGCGAGGGGAGCGGACGGGATGCAGGTTGGCCGAGTGGCTTTAAGGAGAGCGGGCTGGTTGAGGGGGAGAATTCCTACAATTGATTTGTTTTTACCTTGCCGTTTTCTCCTCATCCGCTGCCGCCGCTGCCGCCGCCGCCACTGCCACCCTGCAAAGCTCCATGAGAGCCTTCAAGGTTTCACTTGGGTTGGCGAAGAAACTGCTCGCTAGTGTCAAGCGTTTCACTGGAGCCGTTCGTTCGCTAGCCGCTTGGCCGCTCGGCAAGCTAGCCCGACGAGTGCCTCTCAAGTGGACGATGCCGCTGGGCCGAGACACCAATTGCGGGCCTATCCTCTCGATTGTCGCCAAAATTGTCGCCCAAAGAAGGAATTTCGCTGCCACCTTATTTGGTTTCAATCCCGTTTCCACCTGTTGCACTTCTCTCGAACTTACGCTCCACGATTCGTCTGGTTCCGAGCGAGCGAATTTGGGTCAGTCGGCAAGGAGAGCAGAGTGTGGCGAAAAAAGCAAACGATAGGACGGGGATGTGGAAGGGGTTGGGCATGTTTGTGAAACTTGGGCGGCTGTAGGAATGGAGCCGCACTTTATGGGGAGGAGGGCCGGCGAAATGGACACCGCGCTAGCTGGCCCGAGTTTGGTTGACTGGAACCGGCCGCAGTTTAGCCGGCTCCTTAGTAATGGCAATGCTGCGGCTCTTGCGCAGGAGGTTGTGGCGCCGGTGACATACCGGCTTTGGAGCCGTTTCAAGATGAAACCGTCACATGGGCCTGGTGCCAGCTGACCGTGTTTGCCTTCAACGGAGCCGCCGCTGCCGCCGATTGACGGCCTTTGTTGGGCAGCCCCGCGGCCAGTGTGCGCGAGCGAAAAGGCTGCCGCCGCCGCCGCCTCCCACTCTGCCCACGGCCACTATGACAGCGGTCCAGGTGAGCCTAATTGAGCGAAACCTGGCCGCCAACTCTCAAACAATTGGAGGCTCGCATCTGTTTGCATTGCAAGTGCGGCCGGGTTGGCGACACACTGGCCAACAATGGCAAACGCGCGCGCGCGCCGCCCCTTCCACTTCCAGCTCAAGCCCATTTGGCTGATGAGCCGGCAGCGGGCGAGGAACGAAATTAGGCGTCGCAGGCGCCATGTCCAGCGGCTAAGGAAAGTGGAGACGCGTGTAATCGCGCCCGTCCGCCCGACAGCCAGTCAGTCAGTTGGTCAGCCAGCCAGGCAGCCTACCCGCCAGCTAGCCGGTGAGCCCCCTAACCTGGCCAATCCCTCGCCTGCTCGCCCTTTTGCGCACACTTTCGCGCCTCCGAGAAGGTTCAACGACCTAACTCACAAAGCTAGATAGGAAAGGCGCCCAAAATGAGCTCGTCCAGCCCGATAGGAAAGGTGATCCGCTTTGAGCGCTGGACAAGCGGGTTTGCGAGCAGAGATTAGTGGAGTAGGATATAAAGTTTCTTCTTTGGGCAGTGTCGGTGGCAGCGGCGGCGGTCGCGGCTTCGAATAGAGTTGCAGTGGCGCTGGAAGCACGCGCGCGCCCAGCCGCCCACCTGAGGGCCGGGCGCCTAGCTCGAAAGCGCGCACCCGCCCTAGAATCCAAATCAGATTGCCGGATCAAGCGAGCCTAATCCGAACCCTCCGCCGCTCTCCTACCGTTCTGAGTCCCAACTTAGCTCCGCTGGCCGCACACCTACCTCAACAGACCGAAGCCACGTAACCCGCTCGAGCCAGCGGCTATAAAGAGAGTCGTTCCTTTATCTGGCGTTGAATTATAATCCAACTGCTGGCACGTAAATAACCAATTCCTTTCCAGTGCTCGCCTGTCATGAGTTGGGCGAGCAAAAGCGAGAGCAAGAGCAAGAGCGAGAGAGGCGCTCCAATCGGTTAGCCAGGCAGCGGCAACTTGGGCGTTTTTAACACGCGCTGGCCAACTAGAGGGGCGGAATATGGAAAGGCAGGTAGAGAGAGAGAGAGTTGGCCCTCGCCCGTCTGGTCCGGTTGTCTTTCCGCTCGGGTTGGCCTCTCAGGTCGAGCGGCCACTCGGCCGCCCCTGAGTAAGTGGGCAGCTTTCTTTCCTCTTGCCTCCCTTTCCTTCTCTTTTACCTGTACGAGCGCAAGGGTCCTGGCAGCAAAGACACACACACACAAAGAGTCTACCATTTGGCCAAGCGACGGGCGTGCGCGCGTTCTCTGCCTTTGCAAGCGCACTCGTTATACAATCCAGGCAGAGACGGGGCGGCCAGAGTGGAGGCGGCGCCGACGGCCCATGGAAACGGCTGGACGGCCGCTTGGAAAAGAATGGAGGGCTTCCAATTGAGAGATTAGACTAAAGTTAAACTTGAAACGCGTTCCCTCTGTCGCTCTGTTGTTTTGCCCTGGAGGAAGAGGGGAGGAATGGGCAGCCTCTAGCCCCTTTGACTTTCGTTTGACCGGCCGCGAGCAATGGAAGCGGATCGGCCGCTTCCACTAGTCGAGCCAAGCCGAGCTGAGCCGGGCACAGAGTTGGCCAGCAGCATCTTGTCTGCCGCCGAGGCAAACTGACGAGCGGATCCAGGGGGCCTCCTCGTGAGACCACGCAACCGAGCGGCGCTCTCATCGCATACAAGCGCACTCAAACGACTGAATCTGACTCGCTGTCGGCCGGGCGTATCCGGCGAAGAGCGCCGACTGGTGCGGGCCGGCGCGCGGCTCTGCTGGGGCCAGGGCTGTGGGCGTGCAAGTGGCGATGAGCCGGCTCAGGCGGAGGAAGCAAACAACTGCCTCCTCCTCCTCCTCCTTCCTTAGCCCTCTCTTCCGGCGCAAAAGGAAAGGGCAGCGCCGGGCGGATCCTTCATCGCTCGCAGCCAAATTGGGCGCCGCTTGAGAGGGGCAAAATCGCGGCCACTTGTCGCTCGTTTGGCCGCCGGCGCAGGTTTGCGGAGAGCAACAACAGGTGGGCCCACCTGTTGTTGGCGGCGCGGCCCTGTGCGTGCGGCGCGCGGCCCAACGAGGCTCCACCTGGCCCGCGCTCTCGTGTTCTATGTGCTAGACACGCCGGCCCGGATGGGCAGCGCTGGGCACACAAGAGCCGGGTCGATGAACTCTCCTAATCTGGCTCCTGATGATCATCGCGGAGAGGGAAACTCGACATCACTATCGTGGCGCGAGTGTCCTTTCGCCACGGCCAACTTTCGGGCGCCGTTTGCAAGCTCGCGCTTGCCGCGCACTTGCGCTCGGCGAGATATAAAAAGAAAACGCTAATAATATAATACCAATGCTAATCTAACCGGCCAATTCCATTCAACTCCATTCCAGCTGAGAGCGAGCGAAAGCAAAGGGCCAAGTGTAACTAAACTTGTCTAACTAGCGCCAGCAAGCCAAGTGTGCTAGCTGGCCAGATCGGCCTAGCAGGAAAGTGGGCCGCTCAATTTGGAAAGGACATGGGCGAGCGGGCGCCGATCTGTTTCCTCCTCCAGCGCTTGGTTAGGCCAACCAGCTCTGGCCGGGCTGGCCAGTGTGAGGGCGCGCTGCTTGCGGCCAGACGCCCGGCTCGAGCGCCACGAGTGGGCGCGCGGCCGCCTGAACGCGAGCACAGGTGGGCCGCGCTACTATCTCGCCAAACTAGCCGCCGCCAGACAGATAGAAAAAGCCGACAAAGGCAAGCGGAGGGATTGTTTCTAATCGATTGCGTCCCTATTCATCGGCTTGGAATAATGCGCATTGCACTCGAGCCATTGGTGGCCAACCGCACCAACTGTCTCACTACGAGCACAAACCGTTAGGCTGGCCGGCAAACAATCAAGAGTGGCGCTAATTGTTCCGTTGGCCGCCAATGATACAATTGCTTCCCGGCCAACAAGCCGCCGAGCTGGTCGAGCTCAGTCAGTTTGGCCGGACGAGCTCTCGCCGGTGGCGCCAAGGAACCAAATTGAGCCCACCAGCCTCGTTCCCTCCAGACTGAACTCCTCCCGGTTCAGTCTGGTCCATTTTAGTCCAGTTCAATTCAGTTGAGCCGATCCCCTTTCATTGGTGTCGAGCAGAATGAGGAGAAAGCTTTTAGTTGCGAGTGTGACCACTCTCGGCTAAACTTGGCGCCAAAAGTGTCCGGCTCAGAGCGAGGTGAGCCAGCCTCCAGCGGCCTTCGCGTTTGCTAGACCGATAGGCCTCGAACTGGGCGAGCTGGAGTTGGAGTTGGCAAGCAAGATGAAGCCAGCGAGAGGAGAGTGACACATGAATGCAATTAATTAGGCGCCGGCCGGTAACTCTTGGCCGGAGCCTAAGCGGCTTGAATGTCGCCGGAGCGAGAAGGCGCCGAGCCAGAATGGGAGGGAGGAAAAAGGTTGGGCGAGGGCAGATTGGATAAACTTGATCTTGCCGCTCGCGCGCTTTCCTCCCCCTCCCCTCCCTCTCCCTCTCCCGCCAGCCAAATCCTTCTCAGGCCATCGGATGGCTTCTTCTTCTCCTTTGGCGGCCGCTCCACTGTCGCCGCTAATTCGGATCCATTTAGACTGGGGACCTACAGCTAGCGACAGGCGCGCTTGCTGCATATGCGCCAGCCTGAGATGTCGCCCGGCCGAATGTGCTGCCCGAATTATGGCGCAACCGATCCACCATCGCTCAACTCAAAGCAATCGAGTGGGAGCTTAATTGAAGCTCCCGCTCTCGCTCGCGCTCTCGGCGGCTTAGCCAACAGGAGGCTCAGGATTCAAGATTAAACTTGATGCCGGCCGACTTGAAGCTCCCCTCTTTGGCCTGCGGTTTGCGTTAACAGGGAGAGAGAGAGAGGCGGCTGAACCATACCTCCTGGCTCCCCGAACTCACCCACTGGGCCGCTCGCCTGGAACTGGGACACTATCAACAAATTTGTTACGATTGTTGCGCAAGACTAGAATCTGGCGCCGGCTTGGCTGGACTCTCGGCCGGCGGGATCCGCATTTTAGCCGCCGAGCTTGAAGCGTTAGCGGCGTCGCCCGTTAAATGTCTCCGCCGCCAGAGTTCCACCAAACAAGTAACCTGCTTTTGCCGGCAGACTTAATGTGTCAACTAATTCTCCTCCTCCTCCTGACCGGGGGAGCTCATAACACAACATAGGCCAGCAGCAGCAGCAGCAGCAACAGCAACAAGTGGCATACTAATCATTTATTAGCTGAATCAATTCCCTGCCAACGGACTCGTTTCATATCGCGTCTTCTTTTATGAGCCCTAACCAGCCGGCAAGCAAGTCTCGCAGGTGACGAACTTGGCCGGCCGGTCTAGTTCAGTTCAGTTCACTTCACTCCAGTTCAGTTCAGTTCAGTTTCGGACCTCCAAAGGCCGACTCACCTCAAAAAGCGACTAAGGTGCACTATGCGTTTGCCGGCCAATTAGTAGAACAAACGGCCGCTAAAAGCGACACTAGTCGCTCCTCTCGCAACTTGGAAGCGGCGCGGAGGCAGTAAAAGGACAGGAATAGGGACAGGATTCTCTCAAAGCCGCTGCCACCCTCTTTCTCCTCCTAACCCGCTAGCTCATCCTCCTCATCCTTCTTCTCCCGTCGTCGTCACCGTCATCACCGTTGCCGCCGCCGCCGCCGACAGGCTTAAATGCGCCGCCAATCGGCCTAGACGGCTTCCAGGCGGCCAAAGCTCAGTGGTCCAATTTAATTTGTCGCGTCGACAGAGAGAAGCCGGCGACACTTGCGGCCATTCGCCAGTCTTGGCCGCCATTTAGTTAGTTAGCCAGCTGGTTTTGTAGTCCAGTGTTGCTGTTCCAATTGTAGCTAAATTTGCCCACTCCGTTGGAAAAGAGCTGCAACTTTAGCGCCGTCTCTTCGGGTGCCTTACCTGGCCTTAGCGGCGTCGGACGCTCTCAGGTGGAAACAAACCAGCACACAGCTTCCAGCCGGCGACCGTTGAGAGTCGAGAGCAGACTGGCCAGCTTAAGGTGGCTGAGCGAGGGCAGCCGAAAGGAGAGGAAAGGAGAGGAGCTCGAGGAGAGGCAGAGGCTTTGTATCTGTTCTCGGCCGACTTTGCTAAATAAACTCAACCGCTAGCAGTAAACTGGCTCCAGGTCCACACGCAGCAGCTCTCGGTGCACTTGAAATGAGAATATAGATTTGAATTAGAGCGGCCAAATGTCATAACTGGAGATTAGCTAGCGGAGCAAAGTGGACAGTTGCAGGTTAAACAGTGTAATTGTCTGGATGGAAGCCACCATGGATTTGTTTGGAGAAAATTGCCCTCCGCTAAGCTAGAGCGCCTGCGTAGTGTAATGGCTATCACCCTGGACTTTGAATCCAGTAATCCGAGTTCGAATCTCGGCGCGGGCTTTCCCTTTTTTCACCTTCACTACCCTCAAACTTGCACCACCCAACCTCCATCCAGCCACACTGGGAGCGCAATCTCTTTCTCGAGCCGGGTGATAAATTCGTCCAAATTTGCATAGTTACCTGCAAGCTGGCTGCTTATTCTATTAGTGCCGTCCCAAGGGGAAGCGGCGCCCCATGAGCGGGAGTGAGCGAGCCCCGCTTGCGGCCGCAAACTAGCCGGAGCGTCCTTATTTAATCTGCCCCTCCCCCCGCGCGGCCCCCCGTACCTGAGAAGTGAACAGGGGGCCTCTTTACGGCAGCGGTGGCATCTTTGAGCCGGCGCTAGCGAGAAAGGAAGGAAGGAAGGAAGCGGCATGGAAACGTTTTATAACAATTCCTCGCGCCAGCTCGAGTGATCAATTCTGGTTTCGGCTGCGGCATCCCGGATAGCGGCCGCCGGGCTCCATGTGAATCATGACCCCAATATAACAGTGACCATTGCATAGTTGTTGCTCGGTTGTCGTCGAGCGAGAGCCAGAGGGAGATTCATTGGCCCGGGATTCAATTTGGCCGCAGGAGGGAACCTTGGGAGTCGGAAGGTTGGAGCTGGAGGAAGCACCAGTGTGGACAGAGGCGGCGGCGGCGGCGGCGGCGGCGGCGGCGGCACCAGCCACTGGCCACAAGAAACGGGAACGAGGCGCAATCTCCGGGAGGCTTTGTTGTGGATTGTGTGTCGGCTTTTGCCAAGTGGCTGCTCGCGGCGCCGCTGCCCCAAGTTCATCGGCGCCACTGGTTCACTTTGGTGCACAAGTTGCCCGCTTGGCCAACAATTTGGTACTGAATGGATCATGCGAGCGCCCCGAAGATTCCGCTCGCACTCTGCCAGTTCCAGTTCGCACGCACCAATTTGCCGACATCCAGGAACAAACAACGCGCGCTCTCAGGTGACGCCGGCCGCATGATAAAGCCCACTGATCCCGCGAAAGAGGTTGCGCCCGGCCCGGATTCCATAAGTCTCCGGCCTGCGCGCCATCTCGTAAGAGGGCGGCGGCCGCATTCTCCGCCCATGAGAATTGGGGCTCCGCTCGCGTTTTGCTGGTGGCGCAAAGCGGCCGAGGCTGCGGATGAGTAGGAGGAGGAGGAGGAGGAGGAGTAGTGTGGGTCTTTTGTTGGCGGCGCCCGTGATGATATTGTGACCATTGTACCTCTGGCGCCGCTTTGCCTCCAGTTGTTTAGCATAAGAATAGTGTCGCCCACTAGGATCAAGGGTCCCTGGACGGTTGGCCGCTAACGGCCGCTGCTGCTGGTGCCGCCCCACCGATGGCAAAGCCAACGCTGAAGCAGAGGCCGACGAGAAGCGGCGCGAGAGGAAGGAAATGGGAAATAGTTTTGGTTGTCGGTTGGCGGCGCCAGTTGGAGCGGTCAAAGTTGAGAGCGCGAGGCCACGAGAGTGTCAGGGTTGGCGAGGATGGTGCAGCTGTTGGCGGCGGCGAGCGTGAGAACGTGCAAATCGGAGGCAGCACGCAACAGGCTGCCCGCTCGAGCTCCGGTTCCAGTCTCTGGTTGCCGGCAGCGGCGGCCAGCCAGCCGGGCAGCTAGCGCCACTTGGTGTCGCTCGCGCGGGCTGCCCATCCGCCCGAGAGGCTGGCTCACTGGCCGGCCGGTTGGGGCCCAGCGAGCCGGGCCGCTCTAATTCACTGGCCCCCGCTCGCTTTGAATGGCGGCGCGAAGAGGAAATGGACATTCCCTTCCCTTTGCCTAACGTTGATCCCTCTCCCCTGGCTCGCTCGCCCGACTCAAGGAGCGAACCTGACCAACTTTCGGCCGCTCCACCGAGAGGGAACTTTCACACAAACATAAACTTTTTAAATAATTGAACTCCAGGATCGGGATTGTTTTTGTCCACTGGCTTCGGTTTTGATTTGTGCGCCGCCAGTTGGGGCCGGCGGGCGCGCTAGCAGTAAAAGTGGCCGCGGCCAACACAATGGCCGGCCAACTCGCTGGCCGACACAATGGCAAGAAGCTGAGCCAGTGGCAGAGGCAGCCGAAGCTGGCTGGCCGGCCGACAAGGGAGAAATTATCGCCAAATTAATCCGATAGGACGCGTTTTGGAGGAGAGGAGCTAATAAAGCGGCCATAAAATTGGGGCCACAGCCACTTGTTATGGCTAAGCGGCTTCAGTGGCAGGGGCGGCGGCAGCGACAGCGGCGGCGGCGGCGGCCAACAGGCGCGCGCGAAGCCAGTCATGAACGAGTCCATCCGTCTGGCGAGATTTTGCCGCCAGTGGGCTCGTTTTATGGCGCCCCAAAGCATCGAGAATTCCTGCAGGATGCTCGCTAGCCAGCCAGCCAGCAAGCCACTCGGCCGACCGCCCCACTTTGGCCCGGCCTTATCTGGCCCACTCATCGCGGGCCCACACGGCCCACTTATCGGTCAATCGATGTCGTTCGGGGAGCTCCGCTTCGTGGGGCTAACATGTGGTACCAACAGGTGGCTGCCAGGCCGGCGCTGCGTCACAGATGACGTTAGATTACGTAACCACTGGCAACTCGCTAGCTAGCAAGTCGGGTTTGCGGCCGGCCTCTCTGCCATTGGGGCAGGTGAGCCAGCTAGTGGCGCCATAAAAAGGACCTTTGCTCCAAAGGTGCTCGCTTGATCAAGTTGGGCGCCCTACTCTTTGTTCGCCTACCAGCCAGCCAGCTAGCCAGTTTGGTTGGTTTGCCACATTTCCGCCCTCATTGGCCTGAGTCCACGGCGGCCGAGCAGCCAGATTTGGCAAGGCTGTGGCCCAAGAGGAACCCATGCTCGCATCTCAACTTGTTCGCCAACTAAAGCAACCAGTGGCTCCATCTATGCGAAAAAACACCGCAACTTACCTATCCGACTAGACTTGACCATCGACTTCACCTCACTTCGTTGGTTCCTCTTTTCCTCATCTTGCACCTACACAGATGGGACCTAAACTTCGCTTGATTTGCCCCCTTGGTTGGCTTAACAAATCTCAACAAACCTGCTGAGCTGGCACGGCCGAGGTGACTAATATTGGTTTGGAGCCAACTCTCTACGTGCAGTGGCGCTCGTGGGCAATTTTAAATCTAAAAATACAACTCTACCCAGTGTCAGCTTGTCGCCCCAGACGAGAGCTGATGCGCCCGATGACTGCAACACTTCCTGCTGACTCTGTCAAAGGCTTTTCAATCTTATGCGGCGCTATCATTCGCTTGGGCGCTCGAGGAGCTTTGCTTGCTTGCGGCTTCTGTCCTAGGAGTGCTGAACTCTCCTGCAAGCGCTCTTGTTACATGGAAGCGTTCGGAAGCACGAATTCAGCTGACAAGAACGAAAGTCGGCCCTGGAACATGGTGTTCCTATTTTGAGTCTAGCTTCCAGTCGAGCTCATTCTTAATGCAGCCAGTTGTTGTTAGTTTGGCCAGACTTTCAGGTGGCCACCAGTCAGTGGGCGAGCTAGGTGCGATTATATTAAGCCTGCATAAAACTGACGGCTTGCTCGCTCTGCTAAGCTGCCACAATTTGCCCCACTGCTGCCTCTTTTGCAATCGTTGCTTTAGTTCAGCAAAAAGCTCCCCCACAAACGTGGAGCCTCTGGAGTCAGCGCTCACCTGCGCTCGTTAATTTTGACCCCCAATTAAACCGCACCAACTTCCTCTCCTCTCCTTCTCTCTCCTGTTAGAGTTTGCAGATCTCCTTACTCAATTCAGACTTCCTCTTGCTCTTGGGTTCGTTTGATCCCTTGAAGCGATAAACACAACTTGACTTAATTACATATATTCAAAATTAAATCCTTCCTCCAAAGAGAAACTCGACCCCTTTGCTCAAGTCGGCGCCCTGTTTTAGCTGCACCTGTTAATCAGTCGGCAGGTGAGGTTATCTGATAGTTATTTTTATGTAACATTTTCGTGTTGAACTATGATGACATCGTTCAAGTTTCAGTTCGCGTTTTGCTCCATCAGATGAACTTTCGTTTGGTGCTGATTTTGTGCCATAATTGAGCCTTGATGGTTTCGGTTTGTTCGCCCAGTGTGCGAGTGTAGAATTACTTTGTGCACAAAGAGATAGTATCGTTGGAGCTCTGTTATGGTTGGACCAAATGAACCTATTGTCGCTCTAACACGCCCTTGGCTGGCAATCTCCTCGTCACTGTCAACTGGATCTAGACACTCAAAACGCAATGATGTAACTCAGATGATTCAACCCGACTGGAGTCTAAATCTGAGCAACGTTTAACATCAGAGGAACTCGATCTCAAAGTGGAAGGAGGAAAACCTTTCGCAACATCGGCAGCCTTTGTCTTGATTCTGATCGTGCCGTCTTTGCTGTTGCTGCTGTAGTTCGCGTCGGCTTCAATGGTTGAAACTGGCTTCAGCGGGCCACTTGCGCCAACATCCGCCCTCGTCCTCCTCTCGGTTGTACAAGGTTTCGCAAACTTTGCTCGCGCTCATGGGGCCACTCAGCCCTGGCTCAGCCAGAAAGCGCCTGGGCACGATCTGCACGAAGACGACGAAGACGACGACAATAACGACAGCGACAATAACAACGGCAGGCTGACGGGAGCGGGCCGCCTACTTCATTAGTCCTATGCGACGCTCTAGTGCTCAGGTCTGAGCAGTCAGCCTTTGCCAGTGTGCACTCTCGCCGCTATCGTCACCACTCAGCCGCCGCCGCCGTAGCGCCAAGTCAGCAGGAGCACAAACATTCTGACTGTGAGAGTAGAATACAAACTTCAGGCGCTCGCAAGCTCGTTGCCCGAGTGTTAGGGGCCCTTGGGCAGGTAGGCGGGTGCGTTGGAGCCGGAGAGCCTGTTGGCTAGCGGCACCCGCAGTCGACCTCTGGCGCAACCCAACGGAGGTCGGCCGCAAGGAGGCTGCTCGTTCCAGTTGGCCGGGCGTCGATCTGGGATCAATCTGGCGAGCTGCCTGTTACTCAATAGGTCTGCTTGGGCCACCTAGTGTTGGCGGGCGCAAACAGCAGCGCCATTCAGAGTAAACAAAAGTGCTGACTGATAGCGGCGG
>ENA-UOVY01000072-UOVY01000072.1-plant-metagenome-genome-assembly--contig:-NODE-72-length-59446-cov-614.823054_pt1 | contig 59446 bp, 39 predicted proteins | sample MGYA00249840_ERZ761561 | MGnify/ENA primary metagenome ERZ761561 (study PRJEB28882, sample SAMN05720143) | plant metagenome | isolation source: Guanajuato, Mexico | place: Mexico:Guanajuato, Mexico...
TAAATTTTTAGCAAGATCCTGCCAACTGATAAGCTCATCATAATTTTCGGCACCGTTGGTATTTATTTTTGGTTTTGAGTTCCGCTAACGTAAAAGTCTGCGATATAAACACTAGGTTCGGGTTTCCATCGGGCTTCTGTAACTGTTGAGTTCCGCATAGGCGTGTCACGACTAAAATAAATAAAACACTAGCGTTTCGTTAACCCACAGCTGCCATGGTCAGGCAATCAACGAGCTTCGTTATCTCTTAGGATCTCCTCGAAGGCGCACAGCAACACGACTATCTACACGGAGATCTCTTGTCGTCTCGACATGTCATCGGTCATCTCCATGGGCTAATTCAGTCGTAGTCCAGCCCATACCTGAATACCAGTCTTCCGAATCAGAAGATATTTTGTTCCTCACTTAAAAGTTCCAGACTAAAGTCACGATGGCTGGCATTGTAGTCGGTTTAGCAAGAGGTGCTGCCCGGATCCGTTCGCCGATAATGCTGGGTACTCGACCGATGTCAACTATTAAAGATCCACTAGTTCTCTTCGAAAATCGTGGCGAAAAGAAGGATGTCGGTTTAATCACCCTAAATCGGAAGAAGGCTTTAAATGCATTATGCGATGATCTCATGAATGAGCTCACCTTGACAATCGAGAGAGCCGAGGCAGATGACCAGATAGGAGCTCTTGTTCTGACGGGTTCTCACAAGGCTTTTGCCGCAGGAGCTGATATAAAGGAAATGCAGAACAAACAGATGGCCGAGAGCTTCATGCATAAATTCCTGTCGAAGTGGGACAAAGTATCTCATTGTTCGAAACCGATCATCGCTGCTGTAAATGGATATGCTCTTGGTGGAGGTTGTGAGCTCGCCATGATGTGTGATATCATTTATGCGGGTGACAATGCCAAATTCGGACAACCTGAGATAAATATTGGAACAATTCCGGGGGCCGGTGGAACTCAACGGTTGACCAAAGCAATTGGAAAGTCAAGGGCCATGGAGATGTGCTTAACAGGCACACCAATTGACGCTCACCAAGCAGCAGCTTGGGGCCTAGTTAGTAAGGTAGTACCAGCCGAAACAACTGTTGACGAAGCGGTCAAATTGGCCGAGAAGATTTCGTCTCAATCACGTTTGATTGTTGCAATGTGCAAAGAGTCTGTGCTTTGCTCCTTCGAGACTCCTTTGACGCAGGGTCTGAGAACTGAGAAACGATTGTTCCAGATCACCTTCGGGACGAAGGACCAGAAAGAGGGTATGACTGCATTTGTTGAGAAGAGAGCCCCCAAGTTTAGCAACAGCTGATTTGGAAGAAAGCCCGGCAAACGGCTGAGCTCGACGAATTTAATCAAATATTGAACAATAAATCAGAGTAGTCTTCAGTTAAAATAGTGCTGCCGCCGTACTTCAATGCCATAGGCGGCTAAGGCAGATGCAAGATCCTCTATGGTCAGGGTGTATTTTTTCTCCTTAGTTTTCTTGCCCTGAGCTCCGCGTAATTTACAATGCTGCAATGAATCTGAAACTATGTCATGAACGAATTTTTGGGCAGCAATTGCAATAAGCCTAATAATTCTTTGGTCGGTAGTCTGCATTCCGGCAACGTTCAGGAAATGGTGAACAACTGCATCTGGAATAGAGGAGTCGAATTCTTCGATAGCTTCGAGAATGTTGTTCTTGTCCATGTTATTCATTTAAATGAATCGTGGGATTGGTTTAGAGAAAAGCGGTTGTGCAATTATGATATGGATAGATGTTTGGATTTTGGTTGTGAGAGTCACAAATGGTCAATATCTTGCCTCATACGCCATCACTGGAACGAGCCCTGGAAAAAATATCCACCGTAACCTTCAACAAAGCTACTCCAACACGCGACTGCTCAGAACACAAAGCTCGAAATAAAACCTCTCACGTGGTCACTATATTTCGCTCGCGTCCAACCCCCCTACCATGACATGCTGCGACGAGTGGCTTTGCCCAATTGGATAGACGGCCCAACACAATCACTCTCGTTTATTCTTCATTATACCCACTACGGTTCTCTTAACAACTTATTGCTAATCCAAGAGACTTAACCGAAATTATGGCAACGGAGACCGGCCCTCTATTATTTGAGGACCTTCATAGGAAGGTGAAAGAACTTCAGCCAATGATCTTCGATGGCATACGACTTGCGCTAAACAGGCCGCTGTCGCCTCACTTACAACTATCACATTCGATCAACATGGGCATGATGAGTTCCTCCTATAAATTTGGTGCCAATTACATGGGAACAAAGCAGGTCTCGCAGGTTGAATCGTACCCAGTGATGGTCTCAGAGATACAATGCGATGGACAACTAAACGCCAACCTAATACACCTACTTACACCAAGGCTCAAAGCTAAATTGGTGGGCTCATTTGCAAGAAACCAATGCACAGGTAGTCAAGCCTCCTTGGATTACAAAGGAGATAATTACACTACTACGCTTACAGCTGCTAACATAGATTTGATAAAAAATAGTGGTATTCTAGTGGGTCACTTATTGCACCAACTTACTAAGAATGTATCAATCGGACCCGAATTGGTGGTCCAGTATGGCCAGCAAGAGTCGAGTTTAAGGTGGATGTCGCAACTCTCTGTGGGCGGCAGGTTCAAAGGAGAGAATCACCATGTTGATGCAACCCTATCGATGGGTGGCGCCCATGTTAGCTATCATCGGAGAGCGAACGAAAGTTTACAATTCGGAGCAGAGCTCTTGACCGATAGCTCCATTAGCCAGTCAAATGCTGGCTTCTATTATCAGTATGACTTAATCAAATCTCATACTACTTTTAGAGGATCTCTCGACACTCTATGGAATGTAGGCGCCGTGGTAGAGAAAAGGTTCTTCCCGCTACCAGTCACTCTGGCGCTTAGTGCAGTGCTAAACCATCCGAAAAACTCTACTACAGTCGGAATTGGTCTAACTGTTGGTTGATCAATGGAGTACAATAAAATAAAAGCAACAATAGCTCGACAACCTTGCTCGTTAGAAATTCAAACAATCACGATCCGGTGGATGCAATGAGCGTTTACTTGGTTGGCTATGCGTGAAACAGGTACAAGTTTTTTGACAGGTATATCCCGAGCGGAAGAGTTTTGGCGTTTGTTTCTCTTGTACAATCCGGCGAGAGGAGCACGGACCAACCATGATATTAAATTGCAGTCACCATGTCCCCATCAATCTGTCTCCAAGTTTTCAAGTTCAATTTCCTAACATGCAACAAAAACACCGGAACTTAACAGGCGACTTGGCTGATTCGGTATCCCTTTTCATTTTGCTGACCTTTTTGTTCAATTTGGTCAGTTCAGAATTTTGTGGTCACTCGCTATCGTACGCTCCTGATAGATTGAAAAGGTCGAGTCTGAGCTCATCTTACCAAGCATCTCAACAGAACGTTGAGGAGTTTCGAGCCCCGCCAAATCTTCAAGAAGACCAGACTCTGATAGATGATGCAAGTTTGGGTCAATTCAACGATGGAAGCGGAAGCGGAACTAAAAGTGCTCGCATAGAGTGTGCCAAGACAAGTTTGAAAAATGGTTCTGGAAGTAGCTATCTCGGAAGAATAGACGGAATTGATTGCAATACCAAGACGATTGAAACGGCCGTTTTCTTAGACCAAGCACTGGACAACAAATTCAGTGGCCTTAGTGGTGGCCTACTAGAGTTGAATAAGCTAGTGTTGACTATCATGAACCAAGTTCAACACTTGTTCTCTTACAACAGCATGCAAGTTCCAATAAAGATTAAATTAGTGCTCGTCGAGCATCTGGGGGATATTGAGAAGCATGGAGGTGCGGTTCCAAACGCTGTGATGGGCGATATCGACGCTTATCTGAGCAACTTTTGCAACTGGCAATCTAAGAGACTCGAAAGAGAAAAGCGCTCTAGATGGGATCATGCCATCCTATTGAGTGGGTAAGTTAGATGCAGCTTGATGTCGGCGATTTAGAACCATGTAGTGATTCGTTCAAGATTCCTAACAAACTTTTCTATTCAACAAGTCTCGATTTGTTCAAAGCAACACCGAGCAAAAATCACTCTGGTGTCCTAGGTTTGGCTTGGGTGGGTGGAATGTGTAAGGGTAACTACAGTTGTACCATAAACGAGGCCTCAAATTTTGAGTCCGCCTATGTGATCGCGCATGAGATCGGGCATAGTCTTGGTATTATGCACGATGGTCAGCGGAACACCTGCGATCCAAACGGTTTTATCATGTCCGAAAGAACAGGCGCAGGGAAGGTGCACTGGTCAAAGTGTTCGAATAGTTATCTTAACGACTCTCTCAATAGGAGGCAATTGTCTTGCCTGGAAACTGAACAGAGTAGTTTCAGCGATCCATTGTATGATCTGTCAAAATTGAGATACCCGGGCCAAGTTTATACGATCAACGATCAGTGCAAGTTGGCCTTCGGACAGAATTATACTTCTTTCGTAACTCGGCAACCACCATTCAATGTAAGTCGCTCGTGAGCAATCATGATGAAGAGTTGATCCATTCCAATCGGCTGACCAAAACAATTCGCAATCATGTAGACGGTCTGCCGAGAACTTTGGTGTGTGGCCGGAACCTGGGCAAAAGCAGCCCATCCGGCACTCGAGGGTTCCTCTTGCGGAGACCAGGAGCGTTTATGTCGCGGCGGAAAATGTGTACGCTAACGTGGGATAAATATCAAGCAAGTCTTCACCTCTGATTCTCTCTCTCTCTGTTCCCACGATAGTGATGAATGAAAGCCGCCGTCTCTTTGCCCAGCCGCCAATTTTCTAGCTTGTTCACCTCAAAACTTGATCCTCCACTATAGGACATCATACGCTGTGCGTCGGCAGGGATAGCGCTGTGTGATTGCTGCTGACGGGCTCGGTTGCTAGCTACCTCATCAGTCATCATATTGTTGGAGAACTGAGGTTCCGGACTTGTCCAAAGCGTTCTCGTAGCCGCCTTGTTTGCGATTGTTAGGATCAAACGAAAAGCATTCGCCTACATTATGCTCAAATTCATGCTCAACGCATTCATGCGAGACAAACAAACCGGCCATGGCAGGTTCATTTTCATTCTAGATTATTTCAATCGAGTTGATGCTTATTCCGTCATACGTGTATGATACATTGTAAAACAGTTGATAATTGTTGTGTGATGGATACGATAGGTTCCTCTGCCATCAGCATAAGATCTACCGTCTACGATTGACAGCGGAAACAAGAGGATGATGATTCCCTTTCATTACCTTGAAATCTAATTTTTGGAATGCGAAAGTTTGTTGCCTTGCCCGATGCGACTGATACCTTCAATCTCTCCAGGACTGACCTTATATTTTGAGGGTTAACAAGATGGAGTTTGGGGTTAGACACCCGAACAAGGGACTGCCATCTGTTCCAAAGCCATAGCATCGATTTTACTGTGGAAGGGCGAACCACTGATGGCTTACTAGCCGAAAATGAACCGAGCTAGCCCACTCGTTTCGTCACCAGTGTTTTTAGTCAACGAGATGAGAAAACACCTGATCCTCAGAACTCGAGGTTTGAAAAATGCGATGCATTGTAACTGTTCATGGCTTCTCGGGCATTTGTATGGCGATGCAAGCAGCCGGAAATCAATCGAGTATATAGTTCGTTTCGAAACAGGGAACTTCAAAATCCGTAGAGACCTAGGAATCAAAAATCAAACATCAACTGTGGAGCTCATCGTGCTTTGTGATGGGATAGAACACTCGTCATAATGTTGGTTTGGTTTGTGTCAACTCGATTGGCAAGAGTCATAAGATTAACTGTGGCTGTCACTTGAGTCGGACCAAGCCAAGACGGGGCACTGTGCTTATCTTTATTTAATCAACAATTTCGTACACCATCATCACGATTGGTGACAGCCACCATTCTAGATAGTATGCTCCTTGCTGATCTAAGCCTGCCGAAAATGAGTTCAAAGATGTCCGGGAACTAACAGCATTGTGTTGACCTTTGTGGCTCCTATTGAAGATGCTTACAGAAATCAATACTATACTCGAATAGTATGTACAGCCGGCGCCAAAAGTTGTGGCGTACTTATCATACCTCACGACTAAAATGAATACAAACCTATCCAAGTCACCACAGTGATCGAGTGCATTTAAAATGTGCGCTCACCCAGCAGGTCGGCGACTATACGGATTTGAGAATAAATAAAATGAACTGTAGCAGCTGAGGCTATGACTGCAGCGGCTGCGGTAACGTCATACAATCACATACAATCACCTCAGTCCGTTAACCCTTAGCGACGAGTGAACTCGTAACTTTTAACCTTCATTCTAATTCTTCTATTATCATGTCTCGGATACTCATTAGACTAACCACATTTAGGCCTGTTAATAGGCACCTCTTAACTCGCTCGATAGCTAGTAGTAGTAACCAAAATCAGCAACAACAGCGTCAGCAACGGAATATCCAATCGGATAGGAAACATGTCGAAACTAGTGCATCGCCAATTTACATTGAGGAGATGTACGAATCGTGGCTCCAAGATCCCACATCGGTTCACGAATCTTGGGACGACTATTTCCGTCGCCAAGAATCGGAGGAGTTTGACGGAATCTCTGACTCTGGTTTGAGGGAAATCGATGACCATCTATCCGTGCAAGATATCATCAGAGCTTATCAAATGCGCGGCCATCTTGCCGCACAATTGGACCCACTGAACATGAACACAGCCAATATCTATTCGCCAGTTGTTAAAGGATTGCCTGACAAACCTGAGATTGTGTTGCGCCACTACAAACTGAAGGACGAGGATATGTTTAGAAACTTCAGATTACCAGAAAGCACTTATATTGGAGGTGAATCTTCTATCCTAACCTTACAAGAGATTCTTAAGAGATTGGAGAATGTCTACTGTTCGAATATTGGAGTCGAGTATATGTTCATCAACAGCCCAGAACAGTTGTTATGGCTAAAGCAACGTTTTGAGACACCTCAAGCTTCAGATTTAACGAAAGAACAAAAGCGCCTACTTCTCGCACGTCTCGTTAGATCTCACAAATTCGAAGAATTTTTAGCCAAGAAATTTCCGGGAGACAAACGGTTTGGCCTAGAGGGATGTGAGGTTCTCATACCGGCAATGAAAACAATTATTGATAGGTCTAGTGAGTTAGGTGTCGATAGCTTTAATATGGGCATGCCTCATAGAGGGCGTCTGAACATAATCGCTAATGTGTGTAGGAAACCGTTGGAAGATATATTTAGCCAATTTAGCGGCCTAGCGCCAGCCGACGAGGGCTCTGGTGATGTGAAATATCACTTGGGTCTATGTTTGGAACGCGTAAACCGCATCACCAACAAGAACATAAAACTATCTGTTGTTGCAAACCCCTCTCACCTCGAGGCCGTTGATCCAGTTGTGCAAGGTAAAACCAGAGCCGAGCAATTTTATCGCGGTGATACCAAGGGCAAAAGTGTAATGAGCATTCTACTGCACGGTGATGCAGCTTGCGCTGGTCAAGGTGTCGTTTATGAGACCTTCCACCTCAGTGACTTACCAGATTACTCAACACATGGAACCATACACATTGTAGTCAATAACCAAATTGGGTTCACGACGGATCCCCGTGTTGCTAGATCGTCTCCGTATTGTACCGACGTGGCTCGAGTTGTTGGTGCACCAATATTTCACGTTAACGCAGACAACCCGGAAGCTGTGGTCCATGTCTGCAATGTTGCCTCTGAATGGAGAGAAAAATTCGGCAAGGATTGTGTTATTGACCTAGTTTGTTATAGGAGGAACGGACACAACGAAAGCGATGAGCCCATGTTTACACAACCGATCATGTATACCAAGATACGGAAGCAAGTCCCTGTCATGGACCAATACTCGAAGAAGCTATTGGATGAGGGAATCGTTGATCAAGAGGAGATAGATGATGTCAAGACTAAATACGAGAACATCTTGCAAGATGCCTACAAAAACGCCAAACAAGAAACCACTTATTTCAACAAGAACTGGCTCGACTCTCCTTGGCAACACTTTTTCGATAATCCAAATGCAAAAACTAAATCAACAGGCGTGAACGAAAATACTCTCAAAGAAATCGGAGTGATATTCAGCTCACCACCTCAAGACTTTCAGATTCATCCTGGCCTCAAGCGAGTTCTTAAGGCTCGCATGGATCTAGTCAATGCACGCACAATAGATTGGGCCCTTGCTGAAGCGATGGCGTTTGGGTCCCTCCTCAAGGAGGGTGTTCATGTTCGCTTGAGCGGCCAGGATGTCGAGCGTGGCACATTCAGTCATCGTCATCATGTCTTACATCATCAAACGATCGACAAGACAACGTATAGACCCTTATGCCATCTTGGGAAAGACCAAGCCCCGTACACTGTTTGCAATAGCTCGTTATCTGAATATGGAGTTCTCGGCTTTGAGCTCGGGTTCTCGATGACCAATCCAAATGCTCTGGTTATTTGGGAGGCGCAATTTGGAGATTTTATGAACACTGCGCAATGTATCATCGATCAATTTGTTAGTAGCGGACAAGCTAAGTGGGTTCGTCAAAGCGGATTAGTGATGTTTTTGCCACACGGAATGGAGGGCATGGGACCAGAGCATTCGAGTGCTCGGCCTGAAAGATTCTTGCAGCTCTCAAATTCATATTATGATGAAATGCCCGAACTTGACGCTGACTTTGCTGACCACCAGCTCCACGATGCTAACATGCTCATCTGCAACTGCTCGACGCCCGCTAACTTCTTCCACGTTCTCAGAAGGCAGATTTCGATGCCATTCAGGAAACCCTTGATAGTATTAACACCGAAATCTCTTCTACGGCACCCGGACGTAAGATCAAATTTCGACGAAATTTCAGATGGGACCGAGTTCCGTCGACTGATACCTGACGAGCAGGCTGAGACTGACTTGAGTACAGTCAAGAAGGTTATATTTTGTTCTGGAAAGGTGTATTACGACATACTCAAGGAGCGATCGACTAGGAACTTGGAGAAGAGTATAGCTCTTGTCAGAATTGAACAGTTGGCTCCGTTTCCGATCGATTTGGTTAGGGAAGAGCTGAAGAAATATTCAAATCCCGGTACAAAGCTTTTCTGGCTCCAAGAGGAGCACAAGAACCAGGGCTACTGGTCGTTCGTTTGGCCACACTTTGAGTGCGTACTAAAGCATCTCAACCAGGACAAGAAAATGTCCTACATCGGTAGAAATGTTTCAGCCTCTACTGCCACCGGAAGCAAGCATGTTCACCTATTCGAATTCAAGAAACTCGTTGAGGACGCAATGTCGATACCAAGTTGATTAGATTGATGACACTTCAGCCTGTGCTTGTGATGGAGTGCTCAACATCAATTCAAACTGCTGATTCCGGGGCAATTTGCGAGTAAAATTCACGCCGAGAGCTTTTAACGCGTTGGTTAGCTTCTCACTTATGATTAACTTGCGAGACTCTGAGAATCGAGCCAGCCCGAGAAATCAATGACAGATATGATGCAACATGAGTGATAACGATGAGATTTAGATTACTTCCCTTCATTTAACCTTAACAAAAGCAGAACTCTCTCCACAATCTGTTGCAACTGATTCAAGTCAAACTTGAAATTGTGTTACACGTTTGCAAAGTGGTTGAGATCGTTCCGCGGGTGATGATTATGATTATATCCCAGCTCGAGAAACCAATGACAAATACAGATGGTTAGAAACATTCCCCGATAGCCTCGAAGTCGTTCTTTCCACTGTGCAGGCTAGAAACGGCCGTTCGAAGGCGGGCTCTCGAGTCTAAATCAAGGATTGGCAGTTGGGACGAAACATTGTTGTTCTACCGTGAGGTCAGAATATGGTTTATAAATCCGTAACAAATCTGCGTCCTCTTCTAGACAGTTCGTCCAACACAGCACTTATCAACACCCACGCCCTCCATTGAAGAATCTCAGGCAAGATCGGGGCGCAACTTTTGTTGCGACCGATTGATTTGATTTTCCGCCATCCTCGATAGTGCCAGATTTGATGCAAGACGCACCAACCAGTCTGAAATCAATGGGTTGCGCGATATCGCGGGCTATCACCTTAAATCGACCGCCCGATGTATTCGCCATCCCATGAGCCAAGGCAGATCTCTTGACAGCCAAAGCCGAGTAACCGCCCTGTCTGTTTGCATGGGCATTTGCTTGAGCAACTCAACGGCCATAGAAGGGAGGCGTCTGAAATGATGAGGCCATCTTGTGCGGAAGTAGGAGATGTTTACCTATTCCCGGCACAAGGGTTGGACAAGGATGGTTTGTATCTATGGGCCAGAAACAGCTGCGGCTGGGCAATGGATCTTGAGCTTGCGGGGCGCGCCACAAGATGGAGCAGCTATGCCGGGGGTAAGCCTGAAACTTAATCCCCCAAAATGAGCGTTGCGTCTGCTTGCATTGGTTTTGTCTGCGCGCGCATGTGCAGTTGCCCTCTAACGAGCCGAACAATTCTGACTCGCCTGACGGCCGCTGCGAAACTTCCACTCCAGTACGCATGCCCCTGTCTCGTAGGTCATCGCTAGTTGTCGGACTTCGGGTTCGGTCGCGCGCCTGGGAGGGCTCGTCGGCTCGGACTGTGGCCGTGCAGCTTCAAAGCGGCCGCGCCCAGTCCGCTCGCGTATGGGCGTGTTCAAGCCGGCCGAGATTTCAGAAGTTGGACAGGGATGGGAGAGCAGTGAAACGTCTAGTTTTGTTTATATTGTATTCCTTTCAAGAGCAGTTCAGTTGCAACGTTTGGCACGGTTGGATGAAATTCAGCCATTACAAATGCATAAAATTGGCCGGCGCGAGGAGGACAATTAGGAGCGAGGCAAGAGGCTGAAGAAGCTCGTGTCCCTTTCGAGGAGGGACGAGTGCGATAGTGAGCGAGTTTGCGCGAGGAGGATGGAGCTGGGCGGAAGTTGGGCGCCGAGAGGGCCAGCTGAGGAGGAGGAGGAAGGAGAGGATTTGGACAGGAATGTTGCGAGCGAGAGAGGTTGGATTTTAGCGCGAATCGGGCAAGAGTTGCTGGCCAACTGGAGGACAGAGGAAGCGCTTGGAAGAGGAAGACGGCGAAGAGGAAGAAGGCGGAAGATTGGCTTGATTGGAAGCCTTTGGCCGGATTTGCGGGCCTCCGCTCAGCCGCAAGCGTCGGCCCAAATCCAACTCCAAACACTGCTGTTGCTGCTTCTTCTATTCGCAAGTTCCGGCTTCGAAGCGGCGAGCGGCTTAGGCGGCTCCCAATCGGCTGAGGGGGACGCGCGAGAGGCAAGCGCCAACAGGCCGAAAGGTAAGTGGAAGTTGCCATGTTTGGGCCCCAAGCGAGAGCGGCCATCTGTTGCTCTGCGGCCGAGCGGTGGCTTTTGTCGCGTCTTCTCTCTTCGGGTGGACAAACGAGCGACGATTCAATTTGGAAGACCCGAATGCAATGGTCCAGTTTTGGTGGCCGAAGCCATCGATTGGCGAGTTGGAAGTGGAGCAAACGTGCGCGCGACTGTCCGGCCGAGTCGAGTCGAGTCCAGTTATTCGCTGCGAGTTGCTGTTTGTGTTTGTGTTCGAGTTGCTCGCCTGGCCACTCGAGTCGATCGGTCGGCGGGTCGAGTTTGCGAGTTGTGTTTTGTTGTGTTGTGTCGGCGGCGGCGGCGGCGGCGGCGGCGGCAGAGACTTGGGTTTGCGAGTGGCTTTCGTTTAAGTGTGATAAATGAATGACAACAAAGGGAGGGGAGGCGCATTTCGTGCCGAGCCGCCCGAGCCGAGCCGAGCCGAGCCGAGTGGAGTCCGAGCAAACCAAATCGGCCGCTCCTCGGGCCGGCCCAACGAATGTCCCACGAGCGGCCCTACGTGGCCGCAGTAATGAGCCCGCCGGCAGATGGACTCAATTGCAGGCCGAGCGGGCGGGCGGCCATTATGATGCGCCGGCCGGCCGAGCTGCGTCCGCATGATCGGCAGCCAGATAATAATTATAGTGCGCGAGTGAGCACAAATTGCCGCCTGTTGCCCCGGCCGGCCGGCCGGCCGCCCTCTTGGCTGGCGGACGGAGGCGGCAGCGAGCGGGCAGACTGGCAGACACTTGTGGCGCTCTCGCTGCTGCCCACTCTGACTCTCGCGCTGACTCTCGCTCAAGCCGCGCGCTCGGCCCGGCCGGCCGCCTCGCGAGCGGCGCCAAATTCAATCACCGAGCGCAGGCCGAGCTTTGGGCCAGATAATTGAAAACATATTTGCCTCCGCTCGGCCGAGAGCGAGCCGCCATCCAAACAACAATGTCAATGTTTGTCCAGCCGCCGTCGCCGCCGCTTTGTTGTCTCAAGGGTCGCGCTGCTCGCCGGCTCGCTGGCTCCACCTGGCTGAAACAAAGACGCCGAGCTGAGCCGCCGGCCGGAACCAGGAATTTGCGGGCCCCCGATTAATAATCGTCGTTTGTCATCGCGCTTCCTCCAAGCGAGGCCATTAATTATTGAGCCGGCCCATTCACCTGGCCGCGGGGGCCGCCGCCTTTATGGCGCCAATAAAGGCGAGCGGGCAGCCCGAGGAGCGACGACGGCGCTCCATTTGAATAGCCTGGTTCTGGCTAACATCACATTTCGGCTCTGGCCCGAATTCCGGCCAACTGCTGCCGGCCGCTCCAAGCTCTTGGCCGAGTTAATAAAGCGCTCGATCGGGCGGCCAATTGAAGCCCTCTGCCTTTGATTTACGGGCCAATTTAAACTACTCCTTGCAGCCTGCTCCTGGCCGCCGCCGCCAGCCTTGAGCAAGTGTCGCCCGCTGGCAGCCGGCGAGACGAGTCAATTTGGCGAGCGGCCGGCGAGCTGTCGGCCAGATCATAACTCAGTGTCGCACTTTTGCCGCAAGATTTACGAGCGAGCGAGCGAGCGAGCGGAGACTCGGCCAGTGACACTGGCGCAACAAAGGAACTTGCGGCGAGAGTCGTGACTCCTCGCCGCAGCGGCCGACCTTTGCGCCGTGAGAAGCGCGGAGGCGGCCGCCAGGTGAGAGCTCCAAGTTGCGTGCCTCTCCTCTCCTCTCCTCTCCTCTCTCGGCGCCGTCACAGCTTGAGCCTGGAGCGGCCCGGCGCCTCCGCCGGCTCCAGCTGACAGACTTGAGCTCGTTTGAATATTTTATTCAAATTGCACTCAACTTGATCCGGCCGCCGACCGCCCACTGTCGGCGCACTGCGAGCGCGTGCCCGGCATTCGGGCTTCCGCTCGCGCTGATTGCGCCGCCCCTTCCGCCAGGCCGAGCGCGGCCAACCTATAGGCGGCCAACAAGTGGCGCCGTTCGGTTGCGGTTTGTTTTGAGCGAGCGGGCGCGAGACTTGGCCGAGCCGCGTGCGACAGGCGCGCCAAACAGGAAGCGCAAACGGCGGCTTGATTAATGGCCGCTGCCCGCGAGTCTGGCGCCGCCGCCAGCCTTGGGCGCGCGGATGTGTCGCCGGCAGTGGCAGCGGCGGCGGCGCAGAGCAGAGCGCGGCCACAATCAGCGCAAAAGCCGGGCACGGCGACAGGGCCAAAGCTGAGGCGGACGCCAAAGGCCCCTGGTGGCGCTCAAGCTGCGCACACCGAGCAGCATGGAGCCACAAATCATCCCTGGAAGCGGGCCGGCCTCTAACTGCAGGAAAACTAATTGACTCGGCGAGCGCAAAAATAAAGCCCCAGCTGACAGTTGCAACTTGCCACTCGCTGCAAAGCCAGTGAAGCGCGCGAGTTGGCGCCAACTTTCAAAAGTTGCGGCCTCCTGTTTTAAAGGCGAAAATAGATTTAGCGGCCAGATATAATCCAAGCGCCCGGCATCAGTTGCACTGCCCAAACTTCCCCTTGCATAAACAAAGGAAACTTAATTCCAACTCCAGCCTCCATGATTAATAATGCTGCAGTCCCACTTTATTCGCAGCAAGAGTCGTCCTCTCGGGCGAAAGTGTCTCGCAGCTTGCAAGTCGCCTCCGCAACAAAAGGCAAGAGGCTCGCAACTCCTCGAACGAGTTGGCCGGCGAGTCAAGTGGACTTCCGCTTCCGGGGGCCGCTTATCGGGCGCGCAAATCGGCCCTCGTGTTGGCCCGGCCGCCGATAGCGATCAAGCTCGTGTATGTGTCTGCGCGGCGGCCGAGTGGCGGCGCCAATTACGCCTCAGCTGACAAATTTGGCCAGGCCAAGTTTTGTGAGCTTGGCCGGCGCGAGCTCGCGTTGCTGTGAGATTGGAGCCAAGATAAGGGGCCAGCTTATCTCTTTGTTTGTTTATTTGCAGCCAGCAAGCTTGGGCTTGGCGGCCGAGCGCCGATTTGGCCAGATGCCCGCCGAGATTAGCTGGCTTCCCACGGGCGAGCTCGGCGGCCGGCGGCTGGCGGCTCGCGGCTCGATTACACGGGCGGCCTGTGCGCTCGGGCCGCTCCCTTTTTATGGCACCAAAAAAGCCCCGCCAGCCACAATGGCCCTCGCTGGCCGGCATAAATCTCAAAATTCTGACCCTAATCTGGGGCGAAGGGCCCGGCGCTTCGGCGGCCAAATTGAATTCCGAGCTCCAGTTTAGTTTTGCTCCCTCCTAGCCGCTCGCTGCTTGCCGCGGCCCTAAGCGGATCAGGTGCCCAGTGGCGCAGTTTGAGCCTCGGCCCTGCTCAGTGTCCTGGCGCCGGCCATGCAAATGGATGCGCCGGCCAGAGCTGCGGGCGGCGAGCTGCAAGTGCCGCTTGGAGCCTGTGGAGCCGAGTGCGTGATTAGCGCCGCCGGCCGAGTCTAATGCAGTTGCGTCACGCAGACTCGAGTGGCGCCAATTGGATGTGGCAGCGGAAGACGGCGGCCCGACAAAACGCCTTTGTGCTCCGCTCGCCAACTCGGCGCTCCTCTCAAGCCGGCCGGCGCCAATTAGTCGCCTACCTGCGCGGCTCTGAACGGCGCCAAGCAGAAACAATGAATCAAACAAAAAGCAGACTCCTAATCGCATTTGGGCGGCTCGCCAGCCGGAAGTGTTCGCGCAACTTGGCCTGGCAAATTCCTCCTCGCCGAGTTCACCTTGAGCGGCTTTATTGTGACAATAAAATAATAAAAGCTGCTTGTTTGCGCTGCCAGCCAACCAACCAGCCAGCCAGTCAGTCAATAAAGGCAGCCGCTTTGAAGTGGAGGCCCCGTCTGCCTTCGCTGCTTGCTAAGCGCGAGTCAGTTACGAGTTGCTGCCCTCAGCTCGAGCCGGTCTCAGCCCGGTCGGCGGCTCCCCTTCCGCCGTCGCCGCCCCCAGCTGGCGGCGGAAGAGCTCAGGCGGCGGCGGCGGCGGCGCATCCATCACGCGCCCCCAAGTCCGGCCGTCATTATTCGCCATTTCGCGCGCCAGATTGAGCGGCCATTTGGGTTGCGCTCGCTTGATTAATTGGAGCCGAGCTGGCGGCCGAAAGTTCTAATTTAGATTGAGCTCGCTTGTTGGCAAAGTTTAGAGCCGAGAAGCTCCCATTCTGTTCACTCCTCCTCCTCCATCCCATCCCATCCCATTCCATTCCATCGCTTCCCATTCCATTCGAATCAATCAAACGGAGGCAAAGCTCGCTCGTCGGCCGGCCGGCTTTGGCCCGAGTTGCGGCCGCTTGAGGTGCGAACTGCGCGCGCAGGGCTCAAATTCGAACTCTCGACAGCTCAAAGCGAACTTCCAAAATTCGAGCTCGACCCGCCGGCTAATTGGCGGCCGAGGAGCGGGCCAAGGAGGGCGCGAGGCTGGCGTGTGTGTGTGTGTGTGTGTGTGTGTGGCGGCCAACGCGGCTCGCATGGCCACAATTGACAATGGACAGCTCGGCTGCCAATGGCCGATTGTTGTTCTCGGCGCCAGTTTCAATTTGAATTTCGGCCGGCGAACAGTTGCGCAAGTGTGCGCCAACAGTCGGCCAGTTGGCAACAACGATGACTCAGCGGCCGGCTGGCTGGCTGCAGGCCAACTGGCCCGCCGCTGCCGCTGCCACCGCCACTGCCACTGCCTCTGTCGCAGCCACTGCCGCCGCGCTCGCCCCCTAGCGGCGCCCGGAACTGGCCGCCCCCGCCGATAACAATCTGGCGCCTCCGATCTCTTGCGCCGGCCTGCTCGATTTTGGAGGATTTTACGCGCTCAGAGCTCGCTTATCTCTGGCCGCCTGTGGACGTTTTTGCCACACACGCTCGGTGGCGCGATAAGGCCGGCGCAGATGAAGCCTGGCAGCCGCAACAGATCTTATCCGGCCGCCGCCCCTAAAGCCTGGCTCCTACCTGGCGGCGCATCTGAAGCTGCCACTGCCGCTGCCGTCCCACAGCTGACAGGTGGAGCCGAGAATGTTGTTTATTTACACGCCGGCTATTTCTTGCGCCGAGCGAAGGGGCCGGCCAGCCAAGCAGATGCTCATCTCGTGCGGCAAGTATTGTTTCGGGCGCGAGTTCGGCCAGCGGAGGAGCGGCAAGCAGGTGCGAGGATTCGGAAGCGCCGAGGAGATTGAGCTCGAGTGCAGGAGTTTGTCTTGGCGGCGAGACTTGCGCGAGCAGCGGCCCAAGGAGCAGTGCACCGTTCGGGTTCGCGCGCTCGTCGAGGCTCCAGCGGGCCAGCTCGCCTCTGGCCCTGAGCTCATGAGCCTCTTCAAGTTCAGCCTGGAGCCGGCGAGCGGCGAGCTGGAGCAGCGGCTCTCCATAATCGAGGTGGAGGAGGAGGAGGAGGAGGGGACAGGTGCCAGGTGTGCGAGCGGCGTGGAGCTGGCGGCCGAGGAGGCGGCCCACTTGGCGCTCGCAACAAATGTCGGCCGGCCAATCTCGCCGGTGGAGCTGCAACGGGCGGCGCCGACTGAGGAGGCCGACAATGGGGGCGACACTGGCAGCACCAGTGGCGGCGGCGGCGGCGACAAGAGCGACGACAGCGAGAGTATGACTATGAGCACAAACACAAGCAGGAGGAGGAGGAGGAGGAGGACAAAGCCCAAGATTGGTGGATTGGATTTGGCAAGGCGAGTTAGCAGGATGCTTTCGATTGTTCCCAGGAATCCGCTTGCCAACTTGCTCGCCCAAGAGCAGGCCTCTTGCAAGCGACATTTTATGGCCATGATCTCATACAACCACTCGGAGGGCCGAGAGTTTGCAACTAAATTGAAGGCAGCGTTGCTAAGTGTTGGCGTGAGCGTGTATTTGGATGTGGACGAGATTAAAATGGGTTCAGATTGGCAGGACTCGCTCAACGAGGCCATCCTCCACTGCCGGGCCTTCGTTCCGCTCGTCACGCCCTCCTACGGCCGAACCCTGTGGACTGGCCGCGAGCTTAAGCTTGCGGACGTGCTCGCGAAACACATAATTCCGGTCAACTTTGGCCAACCTTGGCCGCCGCCAACACTTGCAATCCAATTCGCAACACTCCAATACATCCACTGGCAGCCCGCGGGCTGCGGGCCCGGCGCACGCCCACCCGCGCTCGAGCGGACCGACGGCTGGAGTTGGGCGAGCGCGCGCTCAGTTGCAAGCCTGATAAGGCAGAGCATGGCCGAGCGTGCGGCCGGCGCGCTGAGCTCGGACGCGCGCTGTCCCTGCGCCCGCGCTCACGCCCACCTCCCCGACTCGGGCTTCTCCGACTGGACGCCGCCCGCCCACTCGCCAGAGACGGAGCTCATTCTGGGCGCCGGCGGCCAGGGCGCGAGAGTTGGCGCCCATTACGGTTCCATGGGCGCAGCTCGCCTGGACGCCCTCCATGGGCCGGCGCTCCACTTGGAGGCTTGCGCGGACGTCCAAGCTAGCGGGCGCGAGTCAGGCTGCGCTCGCTGCTCGAGTCCGGATGTGCGGCTGGTGTTGTCGAGCGAGCGGCTGGACAGCTTTCGCGCAAAGGCCAGGGCGCGAGCCAGGACTAAAGCCGAAGCCAAGGACACGACCAAGAGGGTGGCCTATCTCGCCTGTTCGCGCTCGGGCGGCTTTCCCTTCGGCGCGGCCAGCGAGCCGCGGCCAGGCGGCGAAGGGTACCAGCGCCAGTGCTGCGAGTGCCAGCGCGGATGGCGGGAGCAGGCGGAGGGAGAGGGGCGGGCTGACGGGAAGGGGCGCGGCGGCAGCGGGAGGAGGCGCTCGCTGGGCAGGCGAGTGGTTAGGGTGATCAAGAGCGTCAGGTATAAGCTCGCGCCAAACAATGTTAATCGCGGGCTCCTGCAGGAGCAAGCGGGATGAGATTGCGAGTTGCGGCGGTGGGCCCGAGTTTATTGTACAAAACTGGAGTTGACTTTACCTCCGCTTTCGCACAACCAACAAATGTCGCCATTTTGGCGCACGAAAGGCGCCTCTCTCGCCGAGCTCAATCAGCCGCAGTTTTCCTCTCCTTTCCTTTGCGCCCCTCTCTAGCAACAAACTCAATCCATCCTCTCTGCGCTCTCTCAGCGCGAAGGGGCGACACTGAGGCGAGGAGGCCGCCGTTTGGGCGCGGCGGGCGCGGGCCCAGGTGAGCGCGCCGGCCGGCCGGCCGCCAGCGAGGGCTCAAAGGGTGGCCCCATTGGGCGCACTTTGCAGCGCTCGGCCGGCCGCCCGACCATGCGCATTCGGGTCTAAATTGTTGCACGGGCGAGCGCTCATGGGCGCTCGTCACGCGCGCCCATCGGCCGGCCCTCGAGCGCCAAAGTCGGCCAAACTCTCGCGCAGTCAGTGCGAGCCTCGCTCAGGGCGGCCAAAGGGAAGCTTGCGGCCGAGGGAACGGAAACAGAGGGTTTAGAGACAGAGAGAGCGGAGATTGATGCGCGCGAAGGAGCCAGCAGAGGCCAGCCAGATTGCGGTGGGCGAGCGAGCGGCGAGAGGGGAGCGCTCGCCAGCGAGCCGGTGGGAGCAGAGCAAGCAAGAGCAGCAGCAGCAGCAAGCGAGGGCCAGTATGCGCAACCTCCCGCCGGCCGCCACCCTCCTCCTCCTGCTCAGCCTCTTGGCCGGCCACCTGGGCGCCCACCTGAGGCTGGGCGAGCGGGCGGCGGCTGCGGCGGCGAGCGGGCCGGGCGCAGGTTTTCGCGGCCCTCAGCAGCGAGGGGCGGCGGGCGCGGCGGACGAGGCCGAGGCTGAGGCTGCGAGCCAGCGCAGGTTGTTCGCGCGCTCGCTTGCTCGCCAGCTCAGCGCCGAGCCGGAGGCGCACAAGTTCCAAAATGGAACCGGCGGCGGCGGCGGCTGCCAGGCGGCCGGCCTGCTCGACTCGCCAGACCCAGAACAAGGCGGCCAATGGGCCGGGTACACGCAAGCGCGGCCCTCGGAGTTCGCGAAGCCAACCTTCTACACGCTCAGGCTGACGCTCGATCCAACAAGACGCAAGTTCACCGGCCAGCTGATGATCGCGCTCGACATCCTCGCGCCGGAGGGCCAGCCGAGCGGCAGCAGCAGTGGCGGCGGCGGCGGCGGCGACCAGGGCGCCGCTCCAGGTGTCGCCGGCCAGCTTGGCCATAGGTACCTGACCATGCACGCTGGCGCCGGCGTCCAAATCAAGAAGGCCTTCTACGTTTTCACTGCGCGCGGAAGCCTCCAGATTCCCGCCAGCAAAATCGGCCGCGACCAAAGCAGGGAGCTCCTGACTCTAGACTTCCATCCGAACGTCATAAGCAGCGGCCAGGGTTTGTTGCTGATTGTTTACTCGGCCTTTGTAAACGAAACCGACTCGCACGGCCTCTTCCTGCACCACAGCCAGCGGGCCAAGCTCAGGGCGCCCCCTGGTGGTGGGCCTGCCCAAGCGCCAACGGCCGGCCTCGCAACTCATATGCAACCAAACTTTGCGCGCCGCCTCTTCCCAAGCTGGGACGAGCCCCATCTGAAGGCCAGATTCAACCTCATTGTTGTGCTCCCATTTCGCGGTTACGTAACAATCTCGAACATGCCCGTGAAGCGCAAGTCAATTTCGCTCAGTTGCTCGGGCGAACCACTGCAGGAGATCGAATTTCACACAACTCCAACCATGTCCACTTACCTGCTTGCGCTAGTAGTTGGCCGCTTCGATCACATTGAGCTCATAACGCCAAACAATTGCAAATTACGCGCCTACGTCTATTCAAACCAAACCTCCGTTGGCCAATCGGCCGAGGGCGAGCTGGGCGAGCAGCAGCAGCAGCAGCAGTCGGCTGGTGGTGGCCAAGTGAACCATAAGAAGCAGGCCGCTCAAATGGCGCTCGACGCGGCCGTCAAAACCTTCGACCGCCTTGAAAGCCTGTTGGGCGTCAGGTATCCGCTGGCCAAGTTTGACATGGTTGCCATTAGGGACTTTAATCACGGCGGAATGGAGAATTGGGGCGCCTCAATTTTCAACGAAAACTACCTCCTCTACGACAACCAGAGCCAAAGTCAGGCCGACTTTCAGGTGAACGGGGGCCGGACGAGGCCGAGACGGTTGCTCGTTCCGCTAGTGGTTGCGCACGAAATTGTCCACCAATGGTTCGGAAATCTGCTAACCTCGCGCTCGTGGACTTACTTGTGGTTGAACGAGGGCTTTGCCCAGTTGCTCATGTACGAGCTCGCCGACCACCTCCTTCCGGCGGAACTCTACTGGCACATCTTTCTCGAAGATAGTCGAGCCTCTGCGCTAAGCCAGGACGAGCTGCTAACGTCGAGCCACGCGCTAGAGTTGGCCGAGCCCGCGGCTGCGGCAAGCGGCGCGCCAAGCAACCCGCAAGCGCCAAACTGGTTCGACCAGCTAACCTACAACAAGGGCGCTATGGTCGTGCGGATGGTCTGCAGCCTCCTTGGCCGGGGCCACTTCTTTGCAGGCCTCCGCCACTACCTGCTAAAGCACTCCTACGAGTCGGTCAGCTCGCACGACCTCTGGCTTGCGCTCGAGGAGTCGACTGGCCTTGCGGACAGGCAGCTCGAGTCGCTCATGTCGGCCTGGCTAAAACTCGAGGGTTTTCCCCTAGTTAGCGTTGAGACGCGCGAAAATTCAAGCCATTACAAGTTGCGCCTTAGCCAGCAGAGGTTCAGCCTGCTTCCGCTCGCTGGCCAGCAGCAGGCGCTGGCCAGCAACTCGAGCTACTGGCAGATTCCAATTGCAATCTCGAGCGAGCTGAACCCAAAACCGAGCGAGCTCCAGCTAATGGGCGAGTTTGTGCGAAAGAAGGAGGAAGAGGCGAGCCTTGTGGAGGAGGCATCAAACAGTTCAGTTCAACTCTACCTGCTTTCCGAGGAGGCCGCCCAATTGACGCTTCCAAAGAGCCAAGTTGGCTCCTGGTTCAAGTTGAACTTCAACGCGACTGGCTACTTCCGGGTGGAGTATGCGCTAACTGGTGTTGACATGCTTGCTCGAATGGTTGAGCCTTTGCGCCAGCGCTCAATGTGCGTCATCGACCGTTTCAATTTAGTGGAGGACTTGTTTGCAATGGTTCGAGCTGGAAGGAAGCCAACTGTGTATTACTTGCGCTACTTGAGCGAAGCCTTCATCGAGGAAAGGGAATTGATTGTGTTGCGTTCCATTATTGAATCGCTGAAACGCATCCGGGCCATTGTGTCCAATTTGGGCCCCAAAGTGAGCGGCCGCTTTGACGGATACGTGAGGAATTATTTGCGCGAATTGGGCCAAAGACTCAACGAGGCCCAAGCGCGAGAGGAGGGCGGCGAGCGGTTGCAGTGGCCGCTTCCGCCGGCACAGCGCGGCCAGAATAATGGGGCGGCGCGCGAGAGCTTCGAGCTGGTCGAGGCGACGCGGCTTCAGTTTGGGGACGCGCAACTAGCTCGAAAGGCGGCCGACTTGTTCAACAGGAACCTCCGCCAGCAAGGGGCGGCGCGCGCAACCCTCGAGTGGATGGGACGCGAGTCGCGCGTTTCACTCTACTCGGCCAGCCTGGCTCAGCTGGCCGAGTTCGACCTAGCGCCCGACTTGTCCTTGGAGGAGCTGTGGCCTGGCCGGGGACAGCAGCAGCAGCAGCAGCAGGCGCCCGCCGATCCAATCCTGGCCGCCCACTCGTCGCTCTCGTCGAGCTTCGAGCAAAACTCGAGCGCGCCACAGGAGGCCGCGCGAACAGGCGGCGGCGGCGGCGGCCCGCAAGAGCGCTGGCCTCAAACGCCAGAGGCCGACCTCTTCCTAAAACTGCTGCGCGCCTACGAGACGAGCGAGTGGGCCGGCGAGCGGGCGGCCATCGCGAGCGCGCTAGGCGGCGTCGGCCAACCAAACAAGCGGCTCATGTTGCTCAACCTAACCCTAGCCGAAACGCCCCTCTTCCGGCCCCAAGACTCGGCCAGTCTGCTCGAGTCGATGGGCCGCTCGGCCTCGGGCCGCCGGCTAATCTGGGAGCTGGCGCTTGGCTCGCAAGCGGCGCCCAGCAAGCCACTGGAACGACGCCAACTAGTCCTCCTGCCGGCCCTCCTAAGGAGCCTCTCCTCTGGTCTCGTCGAGGAGCCCGGCGGGCACATCGAGCGGCGGCTCCGTTCGCTCTACACCGCGCACAGCGCCACCTACGGCGAGCAAATAAGCGAGGCCATCGAGCTGTTGCTGGTGAACTCGCGCTGGCTCCAGCGAGACCGCCAACAGCTGGCCGCCTTCCTAGAGACGGGCGGCCAGCTTCAAGACGCCCGCAAGTAAACTCACCTCCTCTTGCCAACCAGCCTACCTTTCTCTTGTTGTCTCTCCTTCTCTCTCTCTGACCAACCATCAAGCTCGCCTGAAAGGAGCCTGAGAACGGAGCTTAAAGAAGCGGCCGGTTGTTCGCGCGCATCTACAGGCCGGCCGCTTTGTTGTGGGCCTTGTTGTTGCCCGCCGAGCTCCCTTCAATGGGCGCTCAGGTGAACCGGCCCAAAGTGATTTGTATCAATGGATTGGCCGGAGAGCCGCCTCGGGCCGGGAGGCGCAATAGGCGCCCGTCTCTCTCTCTCGCTCGGGCCAAGTCGGCCGGCCAGGCTCAATGGAGCGAAAGTTGGCACAAACTCAAACCCGGCCAGCAAGTGGACACTCGATTTGTTTAAGTCGCCGCTTGGCTGGCGCCGCTCGGCCAAAAGTTCACAGGCTTGGCGCTCCGTTCGTCAATTGGAAATTTCCAATCCAATGCGCCCGCTCGGCTTTGTTTGCATCGAGGCCGCCAGCCGGCCGCCGCTCTGGCCCTAAAGTGGAGCGCCGGACGTGATTCATCGCCGGCCCCCAAGTGGCGCCCCCTCGCCGGCCGGGCAGGCCAATCGGCGGGCTCGATTGATGGATGGGCGGGCCGGGCCGCGCCGGGCCGCGCCGCACAGGTGAGCGGGCCGGCCCATTGGCGCGGCGCGGCGCTAACGACGACGCCGGCGCGCGCCCATAATTGATTAGTCAGTTGCGAGCGCTGGGGTTGGCCGAAGCCAGTGACACTAATGATCGCACGCGTTGCCGCTTTATGGGCGAGTCCAAATTAATGGTGCTCTTACATGGCCAAACAAGCGGCATCTCGGCTGGCCGGCCGGCCGGCCGGCCGGCTGGCTGGCTGGCCGCTCGGTCGGCGGCCGGCCGGCCCGCCCAGCACTGCAGGAGCAGCCGCCGCCGCCGCCGCCGCCGCCGCCCACTAATGGATTCGGGCGAGCCAAGATCTGGGCCGGAAGGAAGGAGCTGGAGGGAGAGCTGGGCGCCAACACTTGACGCGAGTGTCGACTTGCGCGCGCGACAGCTGCAACTCGCTCGCCCGAAACGAGATTAGTTTGCGCCTCCCAAAATCGGATACACTTTTAGCTTTGGAGAAAAATTAATCCACTTTCAGGCTTGGGCCGCCGAGGCCGAGGGGAGGAGATTGGCGCTCGCTCTGAGAGCGGCCGGCTGCGAGAGAGAGAGAGAGAGAGAGACAAAGGCGGAGGCAAACAACAATGATGGAAATAATTTATTCAACTCGCGCCGCTCGGCTCGATCCGACCGGACCAAAGTGGACCGAACTGAGCTGAGCTCGTTTGGGCCCCAATTTGAGTTTCGCGGACGCTAAATTAAACCCTGCACGCTCGCCTCAACCCCACCGGCAGCCCGCCAGGCCGGCCAGCCGAGGGCTCGCGGCTTCCGGTTTGCGGGGCCAAATTGGAGCAACTAATTAGAATTCATCTCGACAGTTCAATTGTTGGCCGCCAGCCAGCGCCAATCCTTTCGCCGGCCGGAAGTGGCCGCCGCATTGATTGGCGATCAATCATTGGCGGGCGCAATTTGGGCGCCGCCGGCTCTAAGTGGGCGGCTAGGGGCCCACTTTGGCCGCCAATGTTTGCTCGCCCACTTTGGCCCCTCCTCCCAGCCAGCCAGCCGCCTGTCAGCCAAATGGGGATCAGCCCGTCTGTCGGGCCCGATTGCTGGCCGGCCAACTCGGCTTTCTCGAAACCAACCCGAGCTAACCGGCCGCCAAGCAAACGCAACCAGCTAGCTAAGCGCAACTCGGCTGGCTATAAACAACTTGATCGTCGTGACGCCGACCGGGCCAAGGGGACAAATATTTGTGTTTGCCTCGCCGGGCGGATGGCGCGCTGCTCGCTTCCAGCCAAGCCGAGCGGCTGCAAACTGATACAGCGCCCAATTTGCATAAATCATCCGCCCGCAAACTCGCAAGCAAGCGCCCAAAACGCAGCCAAGCAAACTAACCAAATCCCCTCCCTCTCAAATGAAACCAACCACTGCAACTCAAAACCTGGGCGCCCCCATCCATCCGCCGCCATTCATTAGGCTCCTACTCGCCGCTCCTAGCGCCATCTAGCGGCCCCGAGCGCCTCCAGCCGGCCCAAAGCCAAGCCCACCAACTGATGGTCACCTCGAACAATCCCCTAGTTAGAACCGTGAATCCCGGCGACCGAGTCAACATTCCCTGCTCGCTTGCAAACATGGGCGGCTCAATCCAGTTTGCAAAGGACGACCAACCCATCATCCTTGATTCTGGTTGCGCCCACTGCCAGTTGGATATCTCAAACGATGGCCAAGCCTCGCTTACAATAAACAGGGTTAGCAGCAAGGATCAGGGACACTGGCAGTGTTGGCGACTCGACTCGGCTGGCAAAGTCAAACAGAAGATCCCAATTATTCAGCTTGTGATCACAAATTCGCCCGAACTTCCAATTTTAATTGTAAACGACAAGGAACTTTTGGGCGGAAACAATGTGGACGCGACCATAACTGTTAAAGAGAATGAGATGGTTAATTTTAAGTGCGTTATAAAGGGCGCAAGCTCGCCAGTTGACTACGTCCACTGGATGCTCGATTCAACCCAAAACGTAACCCATTTGAGTCAGCTAATGATGGAATATTCGCCGCAGGATAACAATTATCTAACCCAAAGTTTGCTCAAATTGAACGCAACCAAATCAATGAATTTGAAATCAATAAGTTGCCTCTCGAACCACCAACTCTGGTTGACCCCAATGACAGTTACAGCCTTTTTAAATGTTTTATACGAGCCCTCGTTCACAATAAGCCGCGAGCCTGGCTTTGGGATTCCGGTTAGCGAGGGAATGACAGTGATATTGAAGTGCGAGATTGATTCAAATCCAAGCTCAAGTCCAATTTGGATAAAGGACGCCGAGAACAAGACTAGCGGCCAGGCTCAGACGACGACAGGCAAGCCAGAGTCTGGAATTGTTAGCGGGGAGCCAGTGCTTTTGGACACGCAGGACGATGGCTCGGTGGTGTTTCAGCCGGCGCAGCGCCAAGACTCCGGCTGGTATAGGTGCAAGACGGAGAACAAGTACGGAAACTTCTCCTCCTTTGGCTACTACCTCAACGTGCGCCCCAGCTCGCCCGCAAACTCGCCCCCTAGTCAGCAGCAGCAGCAGCAGCAGCAGCAAACCGCCAGCCCCCAACAGGCCCGCTACAACGGCGCCAACGGCTACGGTGCCCACAACCAAGCGGCCGGAAGGCTCGACAGTCCGAACTTCAGCCAGCAGCCGCACGCCAGAGTGATGGCGCCAAACCAGCCGGCGGCGCAAACCAGCCGCCTGGCCCCAAACCAAAACGCCCTCGCCTCGAACGGCGGCCAAAGCAATATAATGAACAACGATCAGCCAGCACCCTTCAGTCCGTCGATGGCGCTGGCGGAGGCGGCCACAGCCGCCGCCCGCTGCAAGGGCAACCGGGCGGACGGATTTCCGGAGATTGATCATCCAACGAGCACAGTGAGCGCCGTTCTCGGCCGTCAGCTCATCCTGCCGCTTAGGTTCTGTTGCAATCCTGGCCCAGCGCGCGTATTCTGGATCCACAGGGTGAGTTGCTCTCCATTTCCCATTGGGGCTCCAACTTTGGCTGCCCCAGTTTGGCCGCCGGCCAACAACAGATGACTAATTCATAATCTCGCCTCTCCCTCTCCCTTTCACACACACACACACACACAAACTCGCCCAAAACAAAATCCCCCTCGCAGCACTTGGCCATGATTCCGGGCAGAATGTTTGGCCCATACATAACGCGCGACATTTACACAACCTACAACTCCTTCTACTGTTACGAGTCCACCTTTGAGATTGAGTCGGTGAAGCCCGAGGATATTGGCACAGTGTACGTGTTTGTCAGCAACGAGAAGGGACACGCGGGCGCCCAGATCCAAATCCAGCTGGCAAAGAACGCGCTCGACCAAAACTCAATGGGTCAGTCTCCTCCTCCTCCTCCTCCTCTATCCTTGTCTTCGCTTCCGGCAAAGCGGCCACCAGGGCAGCACCAATCTAACGCCACCAAACCGAACCCAACAGGTCCCCTGTTCCCGCTGGCCACGTCCGCGGCCCCCAGAGCCAACCTCTGGGCGGCAAGTCAAGCCAGGCTCTGCCTGTTACTCTGCGCGGCCGCCTCGGCCAGCCTGCTCGCTCTGGGCCGGCGCCTCGGGCAAGCGAGTTGGCCCGACATCAGGTAGACGAGCGGCGGCGGCCGTTGCAGGCGCAACGAGGGCACAGAGTTAAGTTTCAACAGCAGCACCATGCGACCATGATAATGGTTAGCCCCCAGTTGCCGGCGACGAGGCTGGCCCGCGCTTGGTGGCGCCTCGGTCGCGGCCAGGAGGCAAACAGGGCCAGCAATGACAGACTGAACGCTCAAGGAAAGGAAAATGATTGAACTTTAGGGCCGAGCTTGGGCAGGATTGGAGGGTTTTGGCGGCTCGTCGGGCCCAAGTCATGATCTCGCAGTGATCTGCTGCGCTCGCTTTGCAAGCGGAGAGCTCACGGGCGAAGTGGTGCCAGCTTGCTCAAACGAACACAAAAGCCGCGAGATGTAAACAAAGCGACAGCAGCGGAGGTGAAGAAGGCAAATGTTGTGATTTTTAGAAATGATGATGATGTAAACTAAGCTTGACGTATTTAATTAAAGACACGATCAGTATGCAAAGGCAACTTGTGGAACAGGTTGTTCGGAATCCTGTTTTGTTGTCGGCCGGGCGAGTTGTTGTTGTTGTTGTTCAAGGAGGAGGTAAACCCAACGGATTCTTCGCCGGCTCTCCTCTTCCATCTGGATCGCATCGGCTGGTCCAGGCGCCATGGCTGCAGCGGCGGCGGCGCCGCGCCGACACCACTCGGCGCGACCCAGAGTTGCGTCAGAGCTCGCAAGTTTAAGGCCGCTCGATCAATCATGTTCGGGGAGGCCGGCTGAGCCTCTGGCGAAAGTGGGCGTGCTTAGGAGTTGCGCTGGGTGGAGTTGGAGGCAGAATTACGTGCAGTCGTGGCAGCGGCCGTGCGGCTCAGGTTCAAGATATGGATTCTCGGCGGCGCTAATGTTTCCCCAAATCGGCTCTCAACTGTTCGCTTATGCAACTCGCCCGCACCCAGTCTGCCGGTTGCGCTTGTGCGGGTTCCAATACAGGTTGTTGTTGTCGTTGGCTTGGTTCAGCCGATGGCCTGGAAGTTAATTGCAGCCAATTTGCCGGCTCACCTGCAGCAGAGGCAGCAGCGGCGGCGGCGGCAGCCTAAAACTGATCTGCTCGCGAGCGGCAACAAAGTTTCACAAGAATCGGGCTCGATTTAGCGAGAAGAAGGCCGCTGGCGCCGCCTCGACTTCCGCGGAAGCGGCGGCTCCCCTGGCCGCCGAGCCAACGAAGCGGGAGCTCGGCGAGCGCGTGCCCGCCGCCCTCGTTGGCCTCGCCTAGCCGACCAAGTTCAGCCGCGGCTCGCTCGGCGCTCGAAGACAGAGAAGGCCACTCTCTGTTTAGTTTCCATCCGAGAGTTGGCGAGAAAATTGGCCCCGAAAAGAGAGGAAGACCTCAAGGTGAAGGCAAAGGCAAAGGAGAGCGCGAGCAACAGGTGAAGCAGGAGCAAAGCGGAAGGTAAGTTGCGAGCGCGAGCGCCGCTTGTGGGCGACACTTTTTCGAGTGCGCGTGTGCGCGCTTGCCCGGCTTGAGGATGCATTGCGAAAGGCCGCCCGTCTGTCCGTGCGTGCGTGCGTGCGTGCGTCTGCTGCCGGTTAGCTCGGCCGCGGCCCCTCGGACGCGCGAGTCTCCGCAAACAGGCCAACAGTGGGGAGCTCGACTGCAGGCGGCCGCCCTCTTGGAAACAGGAACAGAGCGGGGAGAAAACCCGGCGAGAAAGGGAGAGCGAGAGAGAGAGAGAAAGGGAGGCATACTCGCTCCCATTGAGCGCGTAACCTCAATAGGAGTTCTAGGCGGCGGCGGCGGCTCAAGTGGCAAGCAGAGTCATGCGGACGGCACCTCTGTCTCCGGCGAGAGCGACGCGGAAACTAGATCACAAGCGCAGATACGAGCGCCGGATGGCTAGGGACGGGAGACTAGAGGCTAGAGGCAAACCCAGAACGTCGGCGGCGAGTTGAGTCGAGTTGGATTGAGAAATGCGCCCTCCGCTAATTGAAAATAGTGTCGCAACTTTAGAGCACCAAACCAAGCTGCCGAGTTGCGCACCAAACGGATATGGCGGCCAAATGGGCAGATTGATGACTTGAACTTCCAGATATCGATCGCGGCGACAAACTTGGCCGCTCGCTGCTCTGCCCCCCGATAGCCGAGTTTTGTTGTTGTTGTTGTTGATGATGTTGTCGTTGTCGTTTCTCGCCTCCTTGGCTAGACCAGAGGCTCGCGCCGGCGCCCTCGTGCTGTCTCCTCGCTCTCCCTGTCCACATTGCAACAGAGCGCCTTTCTAGCCCCAAATTGGTGGCGCCGGCTCAGCAACTCGTCGTTAAATTGGAGCTCACTCCAAATAAGTTAGACTTGAACCCGAGTTGGCCAGTTCAATCGCGACTTCGATTGCAGCGAAGCACCCAAAACTCTGCCCTAAACTAGCCAGCCACAAAAGCACTAACAGGTTCCCGTCCACCAAACGAAACAGGTAGACAACCCGAGAGAGCGAGCACAAGAGAGGGAGAGAGGATGGCCAACGTGAGAGGAGTTCACCTTCTTTGCTGGGCCCTGATGGTCGGCCTGGCGCTGGCCGCCGACCAGCAGCAGCAGCAGCAAACACAGGCGCCGGCTTGCAAGCCGACTGGCGAGAATGCACACGAGCAACTGATTAACCTGAGCAAGCTCATCGACCCAAGCGGCAGGCTCGCCAAAATGGTGGCCGACTTCCACCCTCCGACCCACGACCACAACCACAACTCGAGCGAGAGCAAAATCCTGAACACTCTCGCTGATCCGATGAAGAGATCGGCTGAATCTGAGCGCCAGACGAGAGACGCCCAAGTGGCCAACTCAACAAGCGTTAGCACAAGCGAGACTCCATCCTCAACTGAGCCGCCGGTTGCAAGCTCGACGCAAAGCCCAGTTCAGGTGACCAGCTCTGCACCTAGCTCAACCACTGTGGCCAGCACAACAACGAGCACAGCGCCACCAACCACACAAGCGACCCCAGTCACCGTTGCGCCGCCAACCAGTGCGCCGCCCGCGCTTGCCAAGACAGAGGCGAGCAACGTAACCGTTAACGTCTTTCTCCAGCTTGTTCCAGACGCAAAGACAGAGGAGCTGATCAACAACCCGGATAGCGCGGTCGCCTCCACAAGCGCCCAGCCTGAGCCAAGCTCGAGCCAGCCAACGACGAGCGTCCCCCTGGCGGCGGCTGCAGCAGCAACAGCAAGCTCAACCCAAGCGCCTCCCTCGAGCAGCACGCAAGAGCCCGCCAGCTCGAGCACGACGCCAGCAAGCACTAGCGCCGGCCCAAGTTCCAGCACGCCGGCTCCCACCTCGCCGGCTCCCCCCTCCAGTGTTAGTCCCACGCTAACTCTTACCAGACGAAGGAGGAGTCCGCCGGTGGCCGCTGAGGCCAGTCCGCCAACCCAGCCTCCAACGAGCGCCCCACCGGCGAGCAGCGCCCAGCCGCTATCCACGACCACTGCAAACGTCGGCCAGGTGTCCAACGAGGCGCCAACTAGCACGAGCTCGCCGCCTGCATCTGCGAGCAGCACCAGCACAACCACACTGGCAACAACAACAACAACCACAGCGAGCACCACAACGGCCACTCCAACGACAACCTCAACTGCAGCTCCCGTCTCTAGCAGCCAGCAGCCAGTGCAAAGGGCGAGCAGCAGCTCGACGGCCGCGACTGTAGAGATATCAGCCAAAGATCTTCCCTTAGAGAGGAAACTGGCCGAGCTGCCGGCAACCATAGAGATCATTGTGAGCTCAGTGGCCGCCACTCCAACCGTGGTGCCCAGCTCCACCCTCTCGCCCACAACTAGCACAACCAGCGCCAAGCCCGCGGCAACCAGCAGCCAGCCGGCCAGCTCAAGCGCAACAGGTGGCATCCAAGCAGGTACGCAAGGCGAGGAATTGAAGGAAATAGTGAGTATTTGGCGGCCGAGTGGTCAGCGATCGTCGCTTGGTCTGCAGAATCCGCCCGTCCCTCCCGCATCAGCCCAACCAACCAGCTAAAACCAGACGCGACCGCTATCACCGGCCGGCAAAGCTCGCCTTTCCCCTTCACTCTATCGCTCTATCTCTCTCTCTCACACACACACACTTAAACCCGCTTGCTTTGAACCAGAAAAACCGTTCCTCCCACTAACCTTTTCACCCAACTCGAACAGCAAACCCTATCTCTGCTCCACCCGACGCTTCCAGCGCAAGGAAAGCAAACTAACCTGAATAGCGGCGAGGACGAGCAGCCGCCCGTTGGTCTCGAGCAACTGGCGAGAGTCTTCCAAGTTCCAGAGGTCAAAACGAGCCCATTAGTAGCGGACAAGTTGGGCACCGAGTTGCAGAAGAGCGGCAACGTTGCCCCATTGGAACCAAGCAGCTCGGCTGCAATCGACAACTTGAACGTCATCTACGACAACGACACAACCATCGTCGAGCTGCACCAATCGAAACAACAGCCAAACGAGGATCCGCAATTGACGCCAAGCATAACGGGCAAACAAAGGATCATGACTAACACCAAAATCGCTGACTTTGTTATAAGTGACCGAGCTGAAGAACAAGAGCGAGAGAATTTCGCTACCTGTTTGCTTGAGAGTCAATCGAGGAGGCAGCAAATCGGCCGATTGAACTTTTGGCAGCCGGTAAACAATGGGGGAATTTTGCACCTGAACGTCCACGTCCGTTACAGGCGCGACCTCTCGGGGCTGAGCTGGCACGCGCTTAACAAGCGAGAATCTTTCAGGACACCGATAGAGCAGCCGCCGGCCAACGGACTCTTGGCAGAGGCAAAACCCAACCTCAGGCACCAGATTTGGTTGGTTGAGAGTTGTGCGAGAGCTGAGGACGGGTTGAAACGGCGCTTGGTTAGCGAGGTGAGACCAACGGGCGATGCGAATGGCGAGTTTGTTGATGTTGATGCCGAGTTAGTTGTCGCCAAATTTAATTTAACTGGACCAAATGAATTGGCAAACAAACATCTGACATTCAATCTACCAAATGGGAAACCAATCTCCTGTTGTAAAGTTGCCATCACGGACTCCCCGCAGCAAGCAGGGGAATTCGAGAACCTGCCTGCTGTTAGCGTTGTTCAGCCAATACGAGAAAGTCTGTTGCCCAGTAAGAGCAAGCTGGCTGATAAGGATATTGGAGATTCACGTTTGCCCAATAATTTCAATGTTGGTTTGTGATGATAGAGGTGACGATTTTAAAAATAAAACTGTACATAGATCCGCTAGCCCAGACGATTTGGGCCAAAATCTCAACGTGCTCACTATGAGCTCTAAATGTTTATCCTCCTCCTCATAATTATAACCCAGTGAGAGAAGCTACATTTGAGCCTCAGAACTCTCGCCAGTTTTGCCTGTCTCCAGTCTCAATGTTGAGAGACGGGGTACTGGCATTGCTCGCCGAGTTTGGCGAGAGGCCGCGAACGCCTAGGCGCATTGCAGGCTCGAGGTCGCGCATGTAGGAGATTCAGTGCTAGGGCAGTTCAATGTCAAGCGCTCGCGTTGACTCACCCCCATCGTTGGTATCAACGTGGCCCAGCCGACCATTGAAACCCTGGCGCCTGAGCGACTGCGCGCAGTCGGTTTCTTCTAGAAGAAGTTGAAACACCTTCATGATTCTCAACGTAGCCCCATTCTTTGGTGCAATTGAAAATTATTAGTTATTTATTCAGCGCCCGAAACTTGTCTAGCCTTGATCCTCTATCAGAAAAATGTCGCATCAAATTCTAACCTGGAGAAGTGAGTACAATCGAAACAACAGATAACAAGGCCACCTGAGCGGGCACCAGCTCTGAGACTAACCCATCGAACTCATTCGCAGGTTGCGTGGTGCTATTAGGATTCGTAGGCTTTTTCTCCTACCTCCATACTGGTTATACGGGACCCTGGACGAGCAAGTGGGATCTTCCGCCCAAGACAAAGGAACGCATGAAGGGCGTAGTGCCCGAGTTCGACTCCCTCTTTACGCCCGACACCCATCCTCTGCTTAAGGGACTCAAGGCACTCGATGAGGATGATTGAGCATACTCAACTAGACAGAGAATTCGAGCTTTAACCTCCCTAGAATCGTCAAGTGCGTTGTTTACGTTAACTATTGTATCAGTTGTGTTAATTTTAATTTAGCGTTATTCCAGTTTGAACCAGTATATAAACGCATATAACACGTATCAAGTTGATTAAGGTTGTATGCAATCGCATTGATTCATGCTTGCGAAATACTCAAACATCAACAGTGTCTATTTATCTCAGAATGACACCGATACCGCTTGCCTGATTTGAGCGCCTAACCTGTACGGATATACGGCTCAGATGCAGCACTATTCGGCGAAATGATTTAAAAACGCCCGCTAGAACGCGACTAATCTCACGCTCGTCCATAAATTCTCCAAGTCCACTTTAACCGGTCCCTAACCATCCGTTAAGATTACTGTGCAAGCTCATATAGCGAAAATGCCGACAGAAAAACCAGAAAACGAAAATGCGGACACCGAAGGGGCAAGAATTGTCAAGCTACAAGAGGAGATTGATAAACTCCAGTACAGGATCAAAATTCTTCGCCGGTCTCTCAGAGGTGGTCAGAGCTCCAAATAAAGAAATCTCAAGCTAACCAAACATCGAAGGTGAACCCTCTAAAACTTAGAGCAACAACAACCCTTTATTGGTGGGGCACACCGATTTACTTTCTAGCACTCGTTGATTTACCACCTGATGTTTTGTGGGTGAATTTCAAGATTCAATGGTTTGCAAATCTCAATCACTTGACTTTCCTCCACTGATCTAGTCTGATTCAACTGGTTTAGGTCGATCGATGTTGACTGATTGTCTCTATAATCTAAAATAATAGACAGCTCGATGGAACTCGGGTCCGTCCAAGTGTTGTGACATATATTGACTGTTGAGTATAGACGGTAGGAGCTTGTTTCGGAGTGATCATCGCTCGAGATCAAGCGAAAATGATTGGCGATCGGTACTATTATGTGGGCTTGTTTATCTGGATAAGACACTTTTACTCTAACGTCGTTTACACTCTGGATGTTCTCGATTGTTGCATCAAGAGTTAGTGCAAGTACCAGTCCTGCAGTAAACGTGTAAGGCGTATCATTCCTATCTAATGAATTGTTCATCTTTGCAGAGGAGATCTTCATACGACGGAGATCGTCAGTATTTTGAGATTCAATCAGGGAAATTAATGTCTCATTAACCTGATCCAAGACGCGAGGAGTCGTGTTGAAAAGAGGTTCCAACTTTCTAGCGACTGTGCCAGGTTTCGGCTGGTCCAGGGAGCTCAACTCTTCTAGGATAGAATTAGTGAGGGTACCTAGTGCAATACTATCTAAAAAAGGTTGATCCTGGAGGTAGGCTTCAAGATTTCTAACCTCCTCCATAAAATTATCACATAAGTCCAGAGCGGAAGAGTTGCTGCTGTTTATGAAAACCACCAGCTCAATAGCAAGAGCTTGAATTCTCAACTGTTGACTGCAGCATCTTTGAACCTTGCTCAATTTGTGGTACCTTCTTGGGAGGCCAAAAGTTTGGTCTAGAACTCTTCCAATAAGTTTGAGCGACGAAGCTGAGTCTATCCAATCTTGCGTGCATAATACACGAGATATGATCAGTATGGATTCAATAACTATTCGGTAGAATTCAGTGGAGGCTCTGAACTCAGGTTCGACCAATCCAAAGCTTTTGAGATCCTGAAGGCTCATTTCCATTAACGATATTTTAGATCTTTGAGGGTTGTTAGATTTGAGCATCTTGCCTAATCTCTCAAATATACTAACGAAGAAAAGTGCTGACGCAGACTGAGACTTTGTCTCATCAGTTTGCGGCATGAAGTTGGGTAGGGTGTGACGGATGTAAGTCCGATGTTGCAGGGTATGATTCTCCAGGGTATCCAGAATGGCTGGAGTCTTGGATGAGGCGTTGAAAATAAGGATTAGGGTGGCGATATATTGATCATCAATCAGGGATTGTTCTGGTAATTTGAGGTAAGGATGAACTGCCAAAAGTTCGTTTACAAGCGAATATACTAAATTCGAGAGATTCTGCCCGAGAGATTTGAAGCAATTGAATATGGACAATTTGTCCTGTGGATACCTAGACAAATTGTACAATACACTCTCAATACACCTTCTCAGGGAACTACCAGAGGATAGATTGACTCTCGACAGCATTCTATGCAAAGCTTCTCTTATATCCATGGACGAAGAATCTAATACAGATAGAATTATCTCGACTTGATCGTCTCTTAGGGCAACGTTGTCAATCTCTTGAAGACACTTTATGGCCTTCAACCGGATGTCCTCAATTTCATCGTTGAACATGTCGACGATATGATCCAATGATCTTTCAGCAAATCTAGGATGGAGTTTCGACAGTTGACATAGAGATTCCAGGGCAGCCATTCTGACGTCCTTTTTCTCGTCTTCGAGCCCGAAAACAAACGCACCACTATGCGCGACATCAAGTTTCTTGTCGAGAGTTGCCAATAAGTAATCTAGACTAACCGCTCGAAATTTTGATATCGACCTTGCCGCCTCCACGCGAACTTGCACTGCAGCATCCGTGACCATCTTGCAAATTTTTGCAAAGGCATCATCTTCAAGGCGAACTTGTTCAGTTGTTCCTTTCTGGAAGACTAGGCAGTCTCCATATTTTAGACTCATTATTGATATAAGCTGTATAGCGAGTGAACGACAATGTTCATAATCATCGTTGAGAGCCTCACTGAATTCTGGATATAAGCTGAAATCTAGAGAGAAGCCAACCTTGACAAATTTTGACAGGGCGTCTCGTCTTTTGCGGGGATCCTGGTGGAACATGTCATTGTAAAAACTTTTAACAATAGCATCTGAATCTCCTTGTACGGGTGAAGCTGCAGGATCGACAGTTCTTATAACATTATCACCTGTCTTGACTAGCTTTCCATCGCTATTTTGTGCAATATTTTCGGTGCCGATCTCAATTATCCGATGGTCTACATCAGAAGCAGGGGAACGAGCCCGCTTAAGTGCTTTTGGTTCAATTAATGCAAGGGCGTCACCCATCTTATTTGATGCAAGTATGATCCGAATTGATCTAGTAAATAGGCGCCACCTTGAAGGCGAGTAGTTAATATTAGACGTTATTTATTTTTGTCGTAAGGACCATATTGTAATCACGACTAGAACAAATGGACATGGAAACCTGTATCTGTTCAATTCTTGGATCCAAAAGGTCGATTGCTCGGTGATGGGGTGGAGCTTCTTCGGCATGAGCCTGAAAAATCTCCAACATTGTTTCCAATAAAAACTTTTCACTCTAGCGAGCGAAAAGCACATGTCAATTCGCAAAAGATTTGCGCCGGCACATTCATTTCTGACCTATGTATCTGTTCTTGGCTTCTCGGACCGATCATTAAAGTTGAGTCAATAGCTGACACCATATTGCTTATACAACGAAGAACAACTACCACGATGAACATAACTAAAATAACGTCCTCAGACAGTAAGAAATTCTTGGAGGCCAACAAAGATACTCTCGTCGTCCTTTTATTTGACGCCGGGTTTACGGGCCAGAAAGACTTGGTGAACTCGGCAGCCGATGCTTTGAATGAATCATCGGATCTCAAGGGAAAAGTTGCACTAGGAATAGTTGACATAGAGGAAAACAATGATCTTGCAACTGAACTATCCATCCTATCGGTTCCTATGGCAGCTTGTATCATGAAGGGCCAGATCACAAAAAAAGTTGACACTCTCGAGCCCTCCAAGCTGGTGAGGATCGTCAAAGAAGAGCTCAACAGAATCGCTTCCGACAGTACAACTGGACAAGAGGTTGATCCGAAGCAGAAGTTCAAGAACTATCTCACCAGCCTCGTTAACAGGTCACCTGTGATGGTATTCATGAAAGGCGATCCAGCGGTCCCAAGATGCGGATTCAGCAGGCAGCTGATCGAGCTTCTGAAAAAGCATGAAATCAAATATGAAACATTCGACATCCTCCAAGATGAGGATGTTCGCCAGGGATTGAAAGAATACTCAGACTGGCCTACATATCCTCAGATTTATTCTAAAGGCGAGTTTGTGGGTGGTTTGGATATACTAAAGCAACTAGAGGAGGCTGGTGAGCTCGAGGCAACGTTGAAAGTTTGATCTACCCCTTCCCATCCTGAGTTGAAAAGGGGTCAACACACAAGTGTACTAACATTTTAGACAGCTCACAAAACTGAATTACAAGTTTTTTGGAACTTCCTTTCTTGGAACCGTTCATAATCATAAATTTTTAATGAAAAAGTCGCTCCCAATAGTTTCAATCAACATTCCTCTTGCTCCTTGAGCCGGTTTCCTTTTTGGTCACCTCTATCGGTCGCATTCTACCCAAGTGGAACACAAGGTACTTCCACATCAAATGGATCTGGAGTGCAAAAATTACGCCTAGGACAAAAAATCGTAATATGGGGGAGGGAATGATGTAGCTGATTGTTGATTGAGCTCCTGGATTAGGTGGTGGAGTTTTGCTACCAAGACCAAGAGCCAAAACCAGGACGGAGAGAGTTATGGATATCAGTCGCGCAGCGACGAAGACAGCATTCCAAACTCTGAAGGCCATTGGATAAATCTCATTACTCTGTCTGAAATACAAGAGCCTTGCCAGATGGAATGTCGCCTCGGCGGAATAGTGAAGCATGATCAAAACCAGACTCATCCTAGTGATATTGAAAATGTAGGCACCTAGGAAACTTATCAAATATAACGTTACATAGAGGGCTCTCTGCGAGATTTCCTCTTTACGCACACGTTGAAGATAGAATTCTGGGTAGCAATGAAGCCAATAAGAAATCTGGACGACGAAGAATAACTTGACTCCGTAGGACATGTCTTCTTGTGGCCCGCCAATAGTTTCAGTTATAGTCAACCTAGTCACTCTATCTCGACGGAGAAGCTCCAAAGCTGCAATCAATGAAAGAGAATAGAATGTCAAAAGCTGTCCTGACTCATTAAATTTGGAGTGCTTGATCTTCGAGAGGTGCAATTTCCTCGCCGACCTATCTAGTAGATACTGCTGGATTACACCATGGGCAACAATGCAAACTAGACAGTAGAAGAGGACGCAGAAGAAGTCGTTTATGCCATAAGTGTATTGCATTGGCAAGCCAGTTTCGAAAGATATGACAGCTGTTTGTAATTAAGTTTGGAGGTTGACTCGAGTTAATCGGGGACGTTCTTTCAGTTTTATCTCTCAACTTAACGTCAGTCTACTTACAATCAGTCGTGTTGTGTTGGAGGGCAACAAATTTGGTGGCATACTTGGAGGTCGGTTCAAAAATCAAACCTACTGTGATGACAACAATTATTGTGCCGACTATGTCGGCATGATTTTGCAACAAGAATTCCGTGCTGAATATTTTTGGAGAACTCTTTGTCGATGTCCCAATTCGTCGTTTAATGCCCATCTTATCAATGTTTGTCGATGATTAGTTGCAAACTAGTAGGAAGACCACCGTGAATGTGGATGTAATATCAGAAGTGCAAGGCTGAAGCCAGGTGTCTGCTTTGAAATGGACCTGGTGGGTTTCGTCGAATAATTTTGAAGTGTATAAGTTTGTGAGATGGAGCGAGGAATGCTGAGAAGAAAGTCGAATAAATAAGGGTTAATTATATAAGCTGATTGATTTTCTACAAAAAGTTTTCATAATAAATAGGCTAACGTAAGTTCTTTTCGGAGGGTATAAGAATCTTGCCACGACAGTTCATACGACTCTGCTCCAATCGAAGCTTTCGGGGAACATAAATTAAATTCACAGTCATCTGAAATCCAGATACAAGATTCATCAGAGTATCATCCTATCATTTTGTGTATCATCTCTCCATCCATGCTAGCAGGCCGATGGACTCATTCTATTCCTAGAATCGCACAGCTTCCCGAAATGTAGCAGATGCTCGCTTTATGTGTGCACGCTATGATGATACACTTTTCGCACAGGTAGTTGCGGTGCGCTGCCATAACCGCCATGCCAGATATATTCCAAATGGTCGCCCTTATGGTGGCAAACATTCGCTCTCTCTTCCGGATGGTACCACTAGATTTCGAAAGTTTCAGACCAGCTAGAGCTTGTGGGGCGCTCGCCCTACAAGTTTGAACGATTTGCCTCATTGATAGATCGAATCGGGCTTGGAGATCAGCCGCAGAGAGGAAACGAAAAGGAGAGCAATATTTATATGTAGAGATGCGACATCGAGGCGACTTCGAGAGTCTGGTCTCGACTAGCTTGTTGTGGGTTTATAAAAAAGTGCATTAAATGTGATAAAATTTGATTCTACTATAACCATGGACATATTGCTTTACACATGGAGTCCATGATGGTAATTTTGTTCGTCAACAAACATCTGTTGTGGCCAGAGATTGGGGCGGTATTTTGAATCTCTCAACATGAGTGATACCTTCTCTCCTCAAGAGCTCAATATAGTGCTCAATTATCTCTTTACCTTTGCTAATACTCTGGGCATACTGTTTAGCGGCTAGCTTTTCGACTGCACTTTCAAAACCGAAAAATGATTTAACTTCAAGGCAAGCAGATTGCTCAAAACAAGTCCAATCTGGGTTATCTGGGTGAACCTGCAAGTTAAGGGGGCGAGTAAATTAATGTTAGGCAAACGATTGACTCTTCTAGATGACAGGCAGTTGGAGTACGTACGTAATATGTGCAATATTCTTTGATTGATATCCTACTGGCAAATGACTCATTAGTCGCCTCAATTTTTAGAGTCCTAGCTAACCTGTCCAGAGTATTGACTTGAATAAAATAAACATAGTCGACTCCAGCCAATTTCTTCAATATAAATGGCGCATCAACATTAATTTTACACCTACGTTCAACAATATGGATTGACTTATCTGGACTTATCTCTTCCCGAAGTATATCGCTTCCAACAAAGACAGGCAAAAGTTCGCATGATGGAAATCTTCTCTCATAAGCGGCCATCACCAGCTCGAAAGGATACCTGTAAACCCATATTTGTGATTTGTATTTTTGAACCATGACTAAACAACTATAACAACTACCACAGAGACAACGATGATGAAAGTGTGTGTCCTCGTAATACCAGCGTTCTTTGAATATCCCTCTCCTTGGCGATATCAATATAATATTTTCTTTATGTATTATTATATATATACTTAGTTATATATCTGTAACAAAGTTCCGTGCCAAAGCCAGTCCGAGACGAGGACAGCTTAGATTTTGGGTTCTAACAAGCCAGAGGAGTGTTTGTAAAATAGTCTTGCTATTAATGTTGCTGTGGTTGCTTCTTCTGCTGCTGTGGATGATAGTTTTGTTGTTGTTGCCGATGCTGTTGCTTTAGTTGCCGCTGATGCGATTTAAATGATGTGTTTCTCTCTCACTCGTCAGTCCTCTCTTTCTCTCTCGCCCGTTTTGCCTTAATATCTGAACCCCTGTGACTCTAATTTAAGTTTAGGCTCTACTTGGCATCCAATACTGCGTTCGATGATCTCCCCTATGAGGAGGCTATTTAAACTTTGCAACCTCCTTGGTCTCAGTTAGAACAAAATTTGTCGCTTCCAATGCCAAAGCTGCAAATTTAATACCTTTGGTCCTCGTTGCAATTGACTTTTCTTCCCTCCAAATGCCTTTTGCTGCACAATAATTGATGTTAAACTAACATTGGCAACAACCAAGCGCGAGCTTGATGACACTGAAGGATCCACTCATCGATCGATGTTTTCTAGTCGCGCTAGAGATTGCTTGTGCGAGGAACAGGGCGAGGGGGGAGCAGCTGCTGGAAGGGAGGGAAGGGGAAAGAGAGAGGCTAAGACTGAGAGTGTTTGTATGACTAATAAGTTGACTGATAGCCGATAGAATAGGATGATGAAAAATTAGAGGGATCGTTCATTTTTGTCATCTCGTCTCCTCTTTAATCCGTGGTCGTTTATATCTCTCAATTGCTAGCGCTGTAATATACTACTTGAGTTGAATCTAGCTTTCTCTCTCGCTGGATCTCAGTTTCTCCTTCCTTATCCCTCCATCAGTCTGCAGGGTATTCCACATGGCAGCTATCAAGTTTAGTTCTGGATAAAATCACGGATCCTATGTACGAATTGTGGTAAGACGGCTAGCTTGCTGGCTGGGGGGAGGAGAGTGGATTTTGAGCTGGCTTCCAACTTAGCAGCGTGCCAAGGGCGGGGAGATCGACTTTATTCAGAGCATGGATCTCGTAGGGCAAAGAGGGAAAACTTTTCTTCCAATTTGGGCGCATGCGTGCAATGATGGGGCGCCGAACTACTGGTCTTTGCCTGCGAGGCGAACGCACAACGAATACCGATCGTCCTCATTCGTACATTCGATACTGCAATCGATATTGGAGATCACTATGAATCACGGAGACGCCGAGCAGCCTTCTCGCAGGGTCAAGGCGAAGGCTGTGGCACAACGGGAGGCCAGCATAGCGGAAATATCAATCAAATCAATGCAAGTCAAATGATTGGCTTCCTCCGTCGAGCGCAACGAAGATGAATTTGAACTCGCGTTCTCTCGATCAAATGATCCCCTTCCAGTTGCTCGCTACCCCCAGGAGCTCCGCTCAATCAGGTGTTCGGGTTCGTTTTGAGAACTTCGCCTTTGGGGCCAAACAGTGAGCATTTAATCAAGTGAGCGTAAAAGTCTATGGAATTCATAGCCAAGATAAATACAGTGAGTTTCGCAGTTTCTAAAATGGTCGACAGAGCAGAGGCCAGTGGAACCGCGACCGTTAAGTTTCTAAACCTCCGGATGTCTGTTGAAGTTCATGGAGAGAGTGATCTGCTGTTGGTGGCGCGATGATTTGGACCAGAGGTTGCTGGGCAAGAGCCTTGATTCGTTGCAATTTGCACAGAGATCCTCTTGTATCTTACATGTGTCATACAAGTTCAATGCTCAGCTGAAACTGCTTCGCCCCACTAGTATCGTTTACTACCTAAAAGCTCAAACACTTTCAACCCGTTTCCACCACTCACAGAGAGCAACCCGAAAGTGTTCGCACTTGACTCTGTGCGTGTCAGCAGAAGTCTGGCTGACTGGCCGGCAGCAGTCTCTGTTTGGCTCGCGTGGACTTAACTTTCGTCATGATCGGGCAGAGCGGATGTTTCCATTAGGATAAAGGTGGACACTAGCGGGCGCCTTGCTAAGCGCGTTCTGTCGCCTTGATGCGTCCGACTTCAGCCACCCGCCCCTGGCCTGCTCGTGACGTCCCAGCCGAGATGGCGCAACCCCCTATCCCTTTGCTCACGCGCTTTTCTCAAATCACATCATTTATCTTGTGATAATATGCCGGCTAGAACACATATAATGGAGTCTAGACCATTCGGGTGCTTGTGTTGCGTGGGCGTGCGTTTTGCAATGCGACCAACCACGAGCAAGCTTAGCCGGGAATCTAAGCAAACAAAACCCAATGAATCTCGCACACTCGACACTCTGTCAACTTATCTGAGATCGGCTCCACTTTCAACTTGGATCATTGGCAAGTTCAGCAGTCGGCCCCAGTGTTTGGCCAACTGTCGGCCAACGGAGTTGAGCAAACAGCTCGCTCGGATCTGACTCTGAGGATGAGGTTCAAACGTGGACACTTCGCTCTCTCAGTCAGCAAACAACAAGACTGCAAGTTGAGAGCAAGTTACCTGGAGTGTGCCGGCTCAACGACCACGAAATCCTAGCCAAGTTGGCTCGCTCAACCAGGCCAGGCTGCCTAGCCATTTCCAAAGTTCAACCTGACAGGACGGACGCTAACCGTTTCGTGGCCACCAAGACGAGAGGGGCGCTCGGGCATGCGCAAGATATGCCAATTAGCGAGATATCTTACATCACAACTCCAAGGTCGGCCCTCCTCTTAGCTGGTGTGAGTTATGGTGGCGCTCTCCTCGGAAGGCTAAATTTGACTCCAATGCCGCAACTTCAGTCCCAACTCAATGGGTCGCGAGGAACTAATTTAGTAATGGGGGCGCCGACTAGGAACCTGTCCAATCAATGGAGGGGCGATGAGTTGTTTTAAGTCAGCGGGCCCATCGGACTACAACTCGAGGCTGCGGAACTCGACGACTTGGTTGGTAGCCAGAGTTAGGCGGGCTAGTTTTGAAGAGTGAGCCAGCGAGCATGAGAACCGATTGCTTCTTGGGGATGGCCTTGATTCGGCCAACCCCATTCGCCCTCAGCTACGTGGGCGGGTTTGAGCGGAAGGAAGGCAACTGTCAGCGACAGTTGCCCACATTGTGCGCAACCTCCACTTGTGCCAGTTTTGCTCAAACTTGACCATTCTTTGGAGGCCAGCGGCTCAGAGCGTTAGGATGAAGAGTCCTACTGCTGGCAACCGAGCCCTTCCTGAGCAAACTCGGAAGTCGCCCCCCTCAATTTCTTCGGTCAGATTTCATCCGTTGCGGCTAGCCGCCCGCAGAGCGAGCAGTTTGCTTTGCTCCTCTCTCAGGTTGGTGGGGGGGGGGGGAGAGCCAAGGGTGGCTGCTTATTGTGGTATTAGGACGCTAAACTGGCGCCTCCCTCTCTCTCCCTTCCTCACCACCTCCTTCTGTCCATGCAAATAACATTTGTCTGGCTCCCAAGGAGACGCCCGCAGCTCTCGCAAATCTTCGATTGTTAAATGCCCGGCTCAAGGGCTGCAAACAGTGAGCTGCAAAAGGCGCATGAGAAAGTGGGAGGCAGCTAAACGAGTAGCTACATTGGGTAATTGAACAACTCGCTAGCTTTCCGCTTTGCCCAGACGATAACAATCTCGCATGAGCTGATTCTAATCCTTCACTTCCGAACCAACCTTCTCTCTCTTCGCCCAGCTAACTAGACCTGTCTGGGCGAGCTCAAAAACAAAACACAAACGCCTGCCACCTGTCTCCAAAATTCTGGCCATCTCTGATTTGATCAACTTGGACGCAGGCGAAATTTCTGCTGAATCTAAAACGGAAGTTCCGTCAACCTGCCGAAAATAGAACAACCAAAACATGTGCCCAAATCAAGCTTTCAGGCTTCTGCTGATCAAATCTGCGTCTGGTCTTTGACGAATCAGACAGAGTCTGATGAAGCACTGGACGAAAAATGGGCGCTTTACTTGGGGAGAGATTTCGACTCGTAAGCTAGCTATCATCGGCTTCTAGGAACAGGCTAGAATTTGTTTGTTGCTGCCAGCTAGACGATTGATCGTCTATCAGTCAGGCTAGCGAAGTCGCCGGATTTGAGAAGCTTCAACTCGTTTCTGCTAGCTTTCTTATTACGCCTCTCTGTCGAGCTATTGGGACGAGCTGTCTTATAGCAACTTTCAGCGACATGAGGGATAGAGAACGAGGCAGAGAGAGAGGGAGGGGTAGAGTGGATTGTCTAGTGCGCACTGTTCTCCAGCTAGCTAGAGGCGGGAGCTTACACGAGTGCAGGAGAAAGGACAGGTTGTTTGATCGTTGGTTAAAGGTTGGCCAAAGTCGAGATCAAATGGCCTCTCTCTCTCGTTGTGCACGTTAGGGGGCCTTCGTGTTTTTTCGAGCGTTCGCACGAGTGGCTGCCACCTATCCTGCAAGCCCTGCTCACTGGCCTTAAAGCACGCTTTCAAGGTTTGTTTACAGCTTCAAAATGGGACCTCGAACATGTCGGATGGAATCTAATTTGAGCATCACTTCACGAACATTATCGAACATAATATTCACTGGCGCTTAGCAAGACAAGATAGAAAATAAGGGCTGTTTCCGGCTACTCGTCAAGGCCGCGAATGGGGAACAATAGAAGAAAAGATCTGTACGCCCAAAATCAACTCTCGTCATTCAGTAATTCAGAGAAGGGCTGCTTGGGTGCATGTGATTGTTTGTAGTCCCTTGTTGAGCCTTAAGGTTTCATCAATCGCAAAATTCTACATAACAGCTGTGAGCAAGAGCTCACAGGGAAGAGGCCGGAGACTTTAGGGAAAAGTGAGCAATCTAATGGGCAAGCTGGGCCAGTGGGTGTTTGCACGGCCACTTGATTGAAATTGTCAGTTTAGAGCCATCATAAAATTCATAGCTGTCAAGGTGACAGATTTCCCAAGTAATCGTTGAATCATCAAAGCTCATCGAGTGACACGGATTCAAGATTCTGATTTGCTATATAAACAAAGAAAGAACAAACGTGATATCTATAACGCAAAGCTTTCTTCTTCATGTGAAAGATATCTAGCTATCGGTAAGTCGGCTCAGGTCCCGGCGAATCGAGCACCACACCATAACCAAACATTCCGTCCATTGAGCCTAAGGCTCTCTTCGAATTTACAAAAGGCTTGAATGCGCCAATATCCCCATGGTTATTCTCGCCTGCTATCACAAATCAGCCTTCTCTGATCTCATTGTAAGCCACATGAATCGGCAAGCAATTGTTTAACACTCATTCACCTTGTGGCCAGAAGCCCAAAACTTTGAGCCCATGAGCTCTCGTTGATTAGCTAGTCGCACTGATGATACATCGTGAATCTGTCAATTGTCTAACGATAAGATCCGTGCTGTTGCCTTCTGGCACGAAAGGTCGTTTCAGCGTAACTTTGTCACCAATCTTTGTGTTGGTTAGATGGCTGGCTAGATTCCAGCTCAACTTGTAGAGTCTAAACAGATAGACTACAGGGCAGACTATAATTACTACACAAGTCAGCAAATTATTTCTGATACGGATCAAGCATGCTCGAACAACTTACAGTTCAAACTCGACACGAACACATTTGAGTCGAAAGAGTTTTTATGGCAACCACTCTCGTGTTACGATTGCTTGATACATGTCAACAGGATCATCATGTTTTAGCCCCATTCGAAACTGCAGTGATAGCACTAAAAAGACTGTACAGAAGCGACATATGAATTCAACTGTCGCCTGTCCCTACCTCGAGGGTTGATTCGGACGGTTTAAGTTTTAATCTGGTTTGCAAGCTTTCATCAGCAAAACTAGAATGAAATGCACGAGAATGTGAACAATCTTGACAAACAGAACCACTCTGAAGTAGCTTACCCGACACTATCACCTGGTACATGCAAAAGAGAACTCTCAAACCAGCCAGAGGTGGAGCTCGAATCTATGAGGCCGTCGAAATCGAACCCGCTGGCGAGAATTGTGAATCTTGGCAGTTTGAAGCAAATCGGCGAATTCTTCATCTATTGAATAATCAGGTAGCTGGACCAGCGGACATCTCTAACAGAATCTACGAGGAGACCGAGGCAGCAGAATTAGATTCAAATTGTAATTTTGGACTTGGCATCGGTTCCGCGGAAAATGCGCCGCATCGAATTAGCACGTTCGAGTTGGATTACTACATAAAACATAAAATCGAGGATACAGGTAAATGTGGTTGTCGATTTGCACGCCATTCGAACGGTGACTGCAAATTGCCGGAAAAACTGCAATATAATAGCGATAATTCAGATAGTAGTCTAAACCAGCCAGCCTCTTGTCGTGACGACACTACAAAGATTTATCCAGCGGAAGAGCAAAGCCAGGTTAAGTTGGGTGAGGAGAAGTATAGTTGTCATGGTTTATTTATAGACATAGATGGTGAGTTGCGGGAGAAATCGGCTAAAACGGTAGTATGTCAGCCGGTTAGGACTCAAAGTCAGAGTTTAGCGAAGGGCGCCTGCATTTGCTGTTTTAGCGCAGGGAATTCGCCCACAAATCTCTCAACGAGGCCACCGATCGAGAATCGGTCCAGCTCACCTGCAACCTCATCCGATTGTGGCGCAAGGTGTTGCAGCCAATTTATCCACGCACATCCAAGCTACCGAATAGATCCCACAGTGAGTAGCGCAGATAACCGATCCGAAACAAGCTACTCGCATAAGCTCTCTTGTGGCAGATTGGGGCTAGCGTCAGAAAATGCGCTCGAATGTTCATCTTGCTCCATAGAAAGCGACTTCGGGGATCCTGGATCAGCGCCGCTAGTCAACACGACTCCAAGTCTGCATGAAACCCTATCAGAAGGTAAAATTCTATCCGCTTCAGAGCTCTACAGCGCAAAGGGTGATTTTTGCTGCAACTGCCAGCGACATCTAGACTGTAGCCTGACAGATGAGTCAACTCTATCATTGTCGTGGTTCGAGGAGTCAGAATTCGAGGATGAGCTAGAAGTTTACAATTGTGATAAAAGTAGAGACTCTGACTGCCTTAAACAAGCCGCAATCGATCCTATTTCGTTAGATGATCAATACCTGGTTGAGACCAATTCTTCATTCCCTCGCCGCATCCAAAGTCCCAAGATCAGCATAAAGCTTGGAGCAGGTAAGGGACGCCATATCTATCAAAACAACAACTCAAATGAGAGGCCGTCTTTGCTCCACATAGGCTTGGATGACAACCGAGACGAGGATAAAGGCATCAACATCTACACTGAGGCTGAGACAGCGAATGATTTACTTAGCAATCCATGTAACAGAGGGAAGTCAAATCTAGCGATCGCTTCGACGAGCACAAGAAACGCTCACGCTAATGAATTTGCCCCTAGTCACTCATTCGAATATGGATCAGGTACTGTGGACGAGAGCATGAATGCTGTGAGAAGGATAGCCAGAATGTCAGCTCCGTCCCTTTCATCTTTGCAATACTTACCTAGTCAACTGGAGTCGCCTCCAAGCAAGATTAAACGATCCAAGAGTAGCCTCTCGAGCAGCAACATGGATTTTAACGGCAAACCCATTGAAGAGCGAATAATCAATACAATTAGTGATGCAAAGGCCGTCAGAACTTCAAGAGAGGCCATGCAACAGGACGAGTCGTTCCTGAACAAGCTCTGTCTTTGCAATTGTATGGCAAGAAGTCATCTAAACCCGCAGAAAGAATCTAATAGCGAACCTGCAGATGGAGCAAAGCAGGCTGCTAGGCATCGTGACAGATCATCCCAAGAGAAGGCACTTAAACCTCTCGCCAACTCACGTATTCACGTGAAGGGGTGTCCCAAGGTTGAGGCTTCGTCGGAAACTGAAAGTATTAAGACGAGAAAGGAAGCAAACGTGAGACGTAAACAGGCGATGGCTGGAGAATATGAGAAACAATCTCCAAGTTTTTTAAACTTACTCATGACACCCATCCACACATCTAGAAATAAGCGAAAATTTCAATCCACAGATCTAGCCGACTCAGAGCGCAATTTTAAGGGGGCCAATTCCGACTTGGGAAGTGTAAGCGATCTAGTGCCGAGTGCGCTAGCGACTGGCAAGAGTCGCATATCGAGAGCTGGAAGCAGCAGCGAATCTTCTTATATGAGAACCAGTAGTGTAACTTCAGCGGATCGCAATCTCTCTGAAGCGAGCCATCACGATGATCTTGATTTCTCTCGACCTCGTTCTGTTTGCTCGGTGCATGAGAGTGGCAACTGGTCACATAGGGGCTCTTACAGGAAGTTTTTGTCGCCTACTAAATTGTTCGTGCCCAGAAAGAACCAGCAAGAGTGTGATAGGGACGATAGCACTCGTAGAATGAAACAGTTGCGCTCAAATTCACCACATCAAGCGAAAGAGATCGAACAGAGGTCTTTCTTTTCGCGATCTCTAAACAGATTCAGTAAGCGAACTCGCTCCTCATTAGGTAAGCAGCCGACCGGAGAGAGGACCCATCATGATCCCATCTCGGAGAAGAATCAGAATGTTGCCGAACGATCAGTTGATGGCTCAGTCACCTGCATCTCGCCAACTATCTCTATCGACCCTGGAGTCTCGACTCGAGAGCCTTGTAGTGATTCGATAGACTCTTTCAATGATATTATTCTACCTCAATCGCGATTGGGCAAGGTCCAGGCGCAAGAAGCACCAGAAATAATTCTAAACTGCGCCCAAGATCTCGACACCGAAAGCAGACTATCCTCAAACTCTTGTGATATGATCCGAGCCAGAAGTTTTAGAGACAGGAGTGAGAAGCAGCAGGATAACGGACAGTCTAACGGGCCTAGCCCACATAGGCCGGCCAGAGGCGGCTGGCGATCAGAGTGCGAAAGCGAGATAAGTCTCGAGCGAGCCACCTCTCTACCAGCCTCACCAGGTTCATATCGACGCCACTTAAATCGCGGAGGTCGTAGCCCTCGTCTCCTGCATTCACCGATCCCTTTCCAATCACCTGCCTCATGTAGCACCAAAATAGAAGACGGACTCCAAGTCTGTTCGAGTGAACATTTCGAGAAACACATTGGCAACATCAAGGGTAGCCAAGTGGATGTGCAAAAAGCGCTTTTCAAGTGTTGGATTAACTACTTCTGTCCAAATCTTATTCAGAGAGATTTGGTAGAGGAAATGAGGGATGGCATCAAGCTGATTGGTTTGCTGGCCTCTTTGACCCGCGACAAGCAACTCAAGATCTGTTACGAGAAACTCAACTGTCATAGGAATTCCTATATCAACAGACTAGTTATAACGCCATCGTCAAGATTGAAGCATATTTCTAATGTTTCCATCGCAATCGATTACATGCGCAAGAATCTTGGTATGAAGTTGATCAGCTTGAATCCTATGGACGTTGTCAGTGGAAATCCAAATGTTGTGCTCGGTCTCTGTTGGAATATCATTTTGAAATTCCAATTTGAGCAAAACTTTACTCCAGATCTTATAGAGACGCCATCAAACACAACCTGTTCCACTTCTGTTTTATCTCCAGACTTAGTAAACGAGGACAGTATCAACAGTGGATCGCTGATTGGTGTATCTGAGGAGGAATCATCGAGCGACGTGGTGAGTGCGGGCACCAACTTGCAATTGAATGATAGCTTGTTTGAGGCAGGAGATCAAGTATCGAGTGAAGTTGAAAAGATCACAGTGGCAACAATGAGCGAATTAGAATCTCAGTCCCTCAAGAATGACCACGGCGGCCAGCATGATTCTTCGACAAGTGTCTTTGGGTTGAAATCAAAGAATGAGACAAACGAGCCTGAGATGGAATCCATAGAGAACCTTGGATTGTCAGAGAGCGAACGATCACGTACAGTAGCCGTCGGAGATAATTTTGAGTGTGATAGCGGACTGGTAGGAGATGTGATTCAACGCCGACAAGATCCCTCCAACAGAAGACCGAGCCGGACCAGGCAACAGGCAAGTGAACAAGTGGAAGATGATAAGCCATTCGTTTCCTGGTCGGTGTTGGACTGGCTATTCTCAAGCACGAAAAGTTGTAATGAAAACCTCAAGGGAGGGAAGCCGAAGAGGAAGAAAAAACGTTCATCTAAAGGTAGGACACGAGGCAAGCATTTGCCGTTTCACTCTATCAGCGTAGATAACAGTGCTGAGACTTCAAAAGATGATAGTTATATCCGAGGGCTCTGGCTAAAAATTGTCCGCGCGTTTCGTGCTAGCTTGTCTTTCAATTTAGTACTGTTGATTTGTTTAGCAGGCTTGTGCGTCGTACCACTGATTCAAAAGGACGCCTGCTGCGAGTTGACTTCAAGTAACATTCTATCTGGAGAGCCTCACATTTTCAAGAGACCTACCTGATCGGTACCCTACCTTTCATCCTGGCATCACAGCTTCCAAGGACATTCCATACAGATGAGAGCACTAGAACTCGGTCGGTAAAAATCGAATTCATGAGAAAATCCTTTCCAATCTTTTGTCTGATTCATAGGTAGACCAAGTGTAAGCGAGGAATCGGTGTCGTCGACGGCGGGAGCATATGTCAGCTTCATTCACTACGAGAGGGAGAGAGAGATTTATGAGTGCTTAGCTAAGATGTAGGATAGGAACTGGAAGGGCATGCAAAGTCAAGAACAGATACAAGTAACCTCACGATGATTAGAAGTGCGATTCAAGTTATCTAAGAATGAAATTACAGAATCAAAGTAAAAATTTATTGTTTGTTATTAGATTGGATGTGTTTTAATTATTCAAATATTGTTTTCTTTTTGTGATGTTACTCTACACATTTGGTAGTTCTTTCGTCTGTGATTGGATTACCGACGGACAATCCGAGTCTAGAGATGGTGCCAATATGTTGATATGATGAATGAACACGCCAGAGTATAAGCCCGAAGTTGACTTTTGTCGAACACCGGCCAATCGATCTGCCTACCTGAGATAAAGCGTGGAGATTTTCTTCCGATCAACTAAGTTAGCTTAGCCCTTCACACATTAAAGCAACTGGAAGAATGTTCGAATCTTATTTCCAGACAGAGCCATAAGAGCTACGCGAGAAATTTGCTCCATGGCTTGAGTATGAGGATTGATTTGGATAAGTACTATGGTTCTGGTTCGCGGTCATAATGGGTTGTTGCATCTTATAATACTGTCCTCCATTCACACTACTCGATGGTTGATTATAATTGCTTTCCGCACCGCCAAAATTGCCATAGTCACTGTGCGCGTTATGATTTAAATAATTGGCCGAGTCTACACTACTGCTTGGTCCAGAGCTTCCGTAGGAGGGCATTTGGTAATAATTGGATTGTGGGTGCATCTTTCGATTGTTTGGGTACAGGCTTCCACCGAAGTTACCGCCAACACTGTTCTTATTGTGATAATGGTGAGAAGCTTGATGAGTGCTGTAACTACTATTGAAGGGATTATTGTTACCGTTGCCTCCATACGCAGACCCATAACCGCCCGAACTACTTGGTGGTCCGCCACCGAAGCCAGCGGGATAACCAGTTGGCGGGTTATCTCTTGGTATGGCTTCGCTTATTTGAATCGGTGACCCTTTAATTACATGTTTATGCTTGAAGATTGATTGAGCCATATCTGAGGTTCCAAAGGTTACAAACGCAAAATTTCTGAATGGCTTCGGAATAAAGACGTCGGTAAGAGTACCGTATTCAGAAAAATGATTTCTCAAATCATCAGTTGTTATATTATCGGGCAGTCGGCCAACAAAGATCTTTCTACTGAGCTGGGCGGCCTTTGTCGCTTCAGCATCAGCTTTTGACAATGGCACTCGAACATCGCACCACCTACCATCAATAAAATGCCTCATCGCTAAAAGCTTATTCTGAATACTTGATTTTGCGAATCTAACAAAGCCAAATCCTCTGGATTTGCCACTTTTTGGATCAGTTTTGACTTGAACCATAACGACTTCGCCGTATTGCTCGAAATAACTTTTCATAGTTTCCTCTGTGGTCGTCCAAGGCAAGCCGAGTACGACTAAATCCGAGCCACTATCCCCGAGAGGCTTCTCAATATCTGTTCTCGCCAATTTTTTAATTCCGTCATCATCGTCGTCATTTTTCCTTTTGGAACCTCTATTAAAAACACATATGTAATTTTGTACAGCAGACCAACCGTCCAGAGGCTCTATGAATTTTCCGTCGCCTAACTTGACACCACGAAGAGTATTGGTCTCTGGATGCCTATATTTAAGACCAGTGGCATCGGGGAATAAGGATGTCAGTGAAGTTAATAGTAGGCTGTTGTCATCTTCGAGCTCAATTTCGATACTCTCAGAGCCCTCTTCTTCAGACTCCTGAACACGAACTACGCCAGCTTTCAGTAATCTGGATTCAGTGCTCCGGCTGCTGGTTGCGACTTTCTTGTTTCCTTGAGAGTCATCAGTCTCCTCGGAACCATGGGGTTCATCTTCAATGGGTGTTTGAGTACCTGACTCTTGACCTAACATATCTGAGGCATCGTATTTTACATACAATTCGATTCTTTCGGGGTTTTGATCTTCATTTTCTTCCGTCGTTTTCAATGATAATTCTTGTTGCTGTTGTTCTGATTCCATTTCGTTGTTTCCACTGGAATTGTTATTTGTGTCCATCTTTTGACTCAGTTCTTTAATGAATCAACACAAAAATTCGCATTGAACTCTCTATTTGCAGTAAAATTTTGATACAAGTTGACAACACAATTCGACAACAATGATCTCGACCGCTTAATTTTGAGTCTGGTATGTATTGAGAGATGTTCACATGATATAATTGAATGGATGATGGTCGGCGGAATTGGATCAATAGAGTATATTGAATTTCGAGCAGTAAAATGGCGGAACCAAATGTCACTGGGGTCGTTCTTGAATTTGCTACCTTCTTTCGTGCAAGTTGTGATAGCAAATTAGTTTTAAAGTATAATAGAAGATTAGGCCAGCCAATTCTTATACAGTTTAAATTGTTTCATTTGCAGGATTACTAGTATTTTAGTTTTATCACTCATCTTCGCCTTCTCCTCCACAATTCGCTTGTATGCATTCGCGAGCACAGAGATGGCTGCATGAGCTAGAAATCCTTAACCTTGCATCTCAGAGCAAGCAAAATTCATCAAAGAAAGGATACAAAAATCCAAAATTATCACAATTATTGGATGATTTTGTTACAAAAATGAGCACTATTGCGAGCATTTATAAACAGATAGACCCGTTAGGGTTCAGGTATGTTCTGGTGGTCAGTTCGTTGTCATAAGTTGTAATTGGCTGAGTATGTGGCAATAGTTGCACCATAGTCGGTTTACTTGCACAAATGTACTTTTTGAACTGTGAAATGTCAGGTAATCTCTCATTTGAACATCTAGAAACCAAGCGAGAGTCGACATGGCCGAGGAGAGGGCACTTTCTGAGTTTTACATCCCGGGGTGAGATTGTGTCGACGTACTTTACATCGTGTTTGTATACTGAATATCGCCTCGATTGATTTGATTAGCTTGGATCTGACGATATATCCTCTCCAAAGGGATTGGATCGTTATTGCCGCTCTCATTTGCTGTTTTAGTTCTCTCAGTAGCCGTATAGATAAGAGGCACCTCCAGTGAGACTGAATCACTATAGCAGCCGAGATCATTCTTTTGTGTTCGTGGTAGTTGCGCTTCGCAATTATCATCCTAGCGTATGACTGAACTTTGATCGTTGCAGCCCATCTTTCTCTCATTTTTTGCAGAAGAATTTTGGCCAGATATCTACGGTAATGGGATTGAATAACAATGATCGCCCTTCTGCTGCAGTGATACTTCCTCTTAGCGATTTGACCTCGCCAGTGAGATTGAATCAAGACTGCAGCAGCTACTTTTCTCTTAAGCTCCAAGTATTTTTGCCTAGCAATTATCATCCTAAAATAAGACTGGACCCTTGTAGCATCTGCCGATTGCTTCCTCATCAGTTCAAGACCTTTTCTGGCCAAAAATCTGCGACAATGAGATTGGATGATGATGGCAACTCGTTTGATATGGAGATACTTCCGTCTAGCAACTAAGGATCTCCATCTTGACTGTATTAAGATTGCTGCAGCCACTCTCCTCTTCTGTCGCATATGATCACGTTTCGCTAGGATCATTCTAATGTAAGATTGTACTTTGGTCAAAGCTGCATGATCCCTCTTAAGTCTCGCGAATGATTTCCGAGTCGCGTAACCACGATAGTGAGTTTGAATCACAACGATCGCCATGACGATCTTTCGGTACTCTTTTCTCACGAGCAGCGATCGCCAATAGGATTGAAGCTTGATGATGGCAGAAAGTCGACATTTAAGCTTGCATAATTCTTTCCTGGCAAGTATCATTCTAAAGTAAGATTGTAGTTTCAGTATGGCAGCATTCCTGACTCTCAATTCCTCCGCTTGTCGCTTTTGTAAGACCATACGACAGTAGCTTTGAACTTTGATCATGACTACCTCATCTTTTTGGGAGAGTATCTTTTTCACGATTTGGGCTGACTGGCGCCGACGTGAGGCATAGATTAAGCTAGTTAGAGGTTTGCGTATTGGTCCGGTGTGATTTACGGGCCTGTTAGTTCTGGGACTAAGAGCCGCATGAATTGTTTCTCGGCTACAACGTCTAAGCTTGCTAGGGCTTGGTTTCATGAAGTTGGGCCGCATATTTAAGCGAGGGATATGCTTGCTAGAGGATGGTGGAGGTTTAAGTCGGATGGCAGTTCCGATCATAACAATTCGTTTAGGTAGTCGGTTAACATCTTGAAGAAGGATAGTTTCTCTCACGGAACCAACAGTCTTCGGGGTCCAGGCCAGGGCAACGGATATTTCCGTTCTTGGAGCTATTATAAACTCTGTGGCATCTATGTTGAAACCCTTGTCAGTTTTTGGGAACGATTTCACTACCAACCTTTGTTGCGAGTCAAGTTGGTTTCTAACCACAACGTATTTGATGTGAGTGTGGTTGATTGGAACTTGACCAAAGCTGACAATCGGTTGGCTGCCGAAAGCCACGAGCTCAAGTATTGCCACCTCAGGATCTGGATCATAGTGGTAAGAATATTTGCCGTGCAACTCGCCCGATGGCTGCCCTCCACCATTGGCAATCCTTTTGGCCGGAGAGGAGGACGGAGCATCAGTTGAGGGTTTTGATGCATGGCTAATGCTGTTGGTGTTGAGCAATAGTTGTTTTGCTATGCGGGGTATCCCAGATGATCTGGTCTGATTGCGAACTGTTGGGGGTTGGCGACGTTCGATGATAAAAGGCATAATGTGGACGAGCAAAGTCAGATGAGGGAATTTGTAATCATGAGTTGATGATGGTCGTGTGGACAGACCGGTTAACTTGTTGGATCGCATTAAGGTCGCATTCCGCGGACCCGTCGCACGAGTCCGCCAAATATTATCGCACAGAACGTGCGCGATCGCGTTTGCTCGACAAAGTCGTTGAGTTTTCTCTCAACGGCTCCCTTTGTTCCTCGGCTATGCACCGTCTAAATCTTGTCGCGCCTTTTAAAGCCAAGCGCTTCAGCTTAGACATCCTCATTGCTGAGAGTATCTATCTCATCACAGTATCAGCTTCAAGGTGTTCTGGTGGACTGACCTGCAATCACGAATCGTCGTGACTATGACCGAGAACACCAGCCAAGCCAAGGGACTAGGAGATTTTGAAATTGGACGAGCTCTTGGCAAGGGAAAGTTTGGCAATGTTTACCTAGCGCGCGAAAAACAGAGCAAATACATAGTTGCTTTGAAAGTCCTATCCAAGAAGCAACTGATCAGGCATAATGTGCAGCATCAACTTAGGCGTGAGATAGAAATCCAATCTCATTTACATCATCGTAATATTCTCCAGTTATTTGGATACTTCTACGATGAAACAAGAGTTTATCTTATACTTGAGTACGCACCAAGAGGTGAACTTTACAAAAAGCTAAGAGACTGTCAGAGATTCGATGAGAAAACTTCTGCCTCTTACATAAGGCAGATCATCGATGCATTAGAAGTTTGCCATTCCCGCGACGTCATACATCGAGATATTAAACCGGAGAACATACTGATTGGATTCAACGGCGAGTTGAAAATAGCAGACTTCGGCTGGTCGGTGCATGCCCCTTCATCCAGAAGAACCACCATGTGTGGGACACTTGACTATCTTCCTCCAGAGATGGTTCGAGGGAAAATATACGACAAAAACGTTGATTTGTGGTGCCTAGGCGTGTTGACGTATGAATTTTTAGTTGGAGTTCCGCCATTTGAGATGGAATCCCTTGAAGAGACATACGCAAGGATACTGAGAGTCCAATACACAACGCCAGACCACATGTCAGAACTAGCTAAAGCGTTTATAGCGAGATTGTTACAAAAGAATCCCGAGGACCGGATGCCCTTAATTGAGGCAAAACAACATGAATGGATTGTTTCGAACTCAACCTAGACACTATCTGGGATTAAATGTATATCGCTTCAATTTTATTCGTTAGTTTCTATCAACCTAAAGTAGCGGAACTTGACCACTGGTCAGCATCTTATAACGACGTCCGAACAGCTCTTTTGCAAAGTCGTACAATTTCATATCGAGTCGATTTGAACTCTCAATTCTTTTCCGAATATGGACTGGTAAATCTTGTACTAAGTTCCTTGTTTTATTGTCCAAAGATTGTTCAAAGTTGCTCTTGAACCTGAGCCGAAATGTTTTCTCGAACAGCGACTGAGAGATCCTTTGCTGTTCACACAAACCAAAGAAAGCCGTACTCTCTAAATTCTTCATCGCAGTGCTTAGTATCACATCATCCCAGAAGGTTATATGCGAGTAGCCAGGCTTATCACACTGTATTTGATTATAGTCTGCAAGCATATGTGTCTGTCTATTAAAAGCTGTGTTGTAGGGACAATCCAGGAATTCTTCCAGACTCACGTTCGACCAGTTAGGGCGGTTCGAGTAGCAATAGTGGGTATCATGTGACTTGCAATGATTTTTGGCTGCCTTCCAAGTGGCCCCTCTCTGGACATGTCGAAATTCTGAGATGAACCTCTCGATGGGATGTCGGAGGAAGGTGACAAAAAACAGATTTCTGTGGTTGGACAAGCATCTGTTTAACATGGTCCAATCTGCATGCAATCCGCAGGCCCATCCGGTTGAAAACCTAGAGAATAGCCAGGTACTATTTGCGAGCAAATCACCATCAGATGGTCGAGGGGATCGTGGACAAGAGCAGCGTCGTTTATCCTCGTTACATGAGCACGGAAAATCAATGTTCAAATCATTAACTAAATGCTTCTCAAAGGTTGTCCCACCTGTCTTCTGTATGTGGAGCATAACGAGCAAATCCTCACTCAAAATTCTGAAACTCTTATTGCACGAAGCAATGTCGTGAAACGTAATGATATGATCTCTTGATGAGTTTTCTGGCACTGAAAATTGGTCAAAATTCGTCCAAAATACTCGCTGATTATGCCCGGAGTGGTTGGTTGTCATGATGGTGACTACCGCTAGGATTGCTACCAGCATCACAATGGATACAAAGACACGTCTAAACTCGAGTACCATCTTGTCCAGTGGCGCATTCTTGTAATGTATTTCTCCTCAAGTAGTTTTTCGAATAAGGATTGAGTTAAATCGCATTTGCTTCGGCGTCTAGACAACCCGTACATAGCGCCATTGTATAAACAACAACTTCAAACACTATCAGCTTGCAACCTCTCGTAGACTAGCACGAGCTCACAGAATCTTGTGTGCGGAAACATATCAAACGCCTTCGCACGGGTTGGAACAAACGGATCCCCTTGGTAAGCTTTGGATTTAGGCCTGCATAGCGCTATAAGATTTGTGTTGGCTCTTGGATCGCAGGCTATGTATATTATCTTTTTGATGCTTGAGGCTCGGATTGCTTTGATAAATGAGCTATTGAAGCCTACACGAGGCGGGTCTACTACCGCTACAATCTCGCCCTCGTTGTTTTGATCCCTCAACTTTCCCTTCAGAATCGCTATAGACTCGCCGACCAAGTCCTCAATCTTTCCGGCGAAGAAAGTCACATTACTGATATTATTCTCGAGAGCGTTCACCTTTGCGTCTTGAATAGCAGATTCAACGATTTCTACACCCAAAACATGGCCGACCTTTCTCGCAAGAGACAAACTGATCGTGCCTGTCCCGCATCCAGCATCTAAAACAAGACTCTTATCAGTCAGTTGAGCGATCTCAACCACGGATTTATACAGTAGTTCTGCAGCTTTTGTGTTTGTCTGAAAGAACGAGGTGGGCCCAATGCGAAACTTGAGCTGATCATCCGAACCAAGGTTTAAATACTCGAAGAGATATCCCTGGCCATGAACTAACCTCAAAGTTTTTTCTGCTTCAGCTAGATGATTTTTAGTAGAAACGTTGATATATATGGAAACGATTCGCTCAAGTTTCCGTAGGCAATCCGCTACGAGCTTGAGTTCTGATTCGAGCTCGACTTCGGTGAGATCTTGTGGATGTAGATCAACAATGACTAGGCACTCATTCTTGCTATTCGTCCTTACAGTCAACTGCCTAATGTGGCCCGCGTGGGTTACGTGGTCAAAGCCTTCCAGTTTGGATGCCTCCTCGTTTTCGAGAAAGTTTTGAAAGGCTCCAATAACCTCGAACATACTCTGGTTGACTATTGGGCAGTCTTGAGGCGGTTTAACAACTCGCTCTGAGCCGTTCTTGTAGCTGCCCACCCTGAAACCAACTATTCCATCCTTGCCAACATTGAACTCACATTTGTTTCTATATCCGATGGTGATAGGCGATGGCTCAACTCCATCAAACGGACAACAAATTTTATCATTTTTCGTCATCCATTTGAAAAGTGCCGGAGAGTCGTGTTTCAAATTAGGGCATAATTTTGTGAGCTGTTTAGCAATATTGAGCATTGATTTCATATCGTGATCTTTGATTTTGAGCTGTTCCTCGTAGTTCGTCTTCCACAATGGGCAGACTTTATCATTAATATCAATGGTTTTGCTTGCTTCCACATCTTGTTCAGATTTTACGCTCTCACTATGGGTGTTGTTTCGCAGTTTCTTGACCAGAGGGTCGTATCGAGGTGCTGCTGGCCTTGCGTTTAAGGTACGATTTTTCCAGTCCTTATTATCAATCTTAGCGATAGCCTCATCGCGTTCTTTCTGTGATGCGAACGCTACATAGGCATTTCCCTTGCCCACTCGGATCTTGTGAGGACACAATTTGAAATGACGTTCTATTAGGTCTTTAACAACATGGTACTTGATATGTGAAGGTAAATTGGATATTTCGAGCTTGTGGTTTTCGGAGGAGAACTCAAGGGAACGTTTACCCAGATCATGAGAATCTCTACCGATCTTGCTTTCCTCGATTCCTGGTAACAGTTCAGATTCATCTAATTGCTGAGCCATGACTGATAACCATGAGCCAGATCGGATTGAGAAACTTGCATCTGTGGTCTCAAGATTAAGAACGACACTAATGTTTTCTTCAAACAAAAAGTTAGGCACGTGATGGTCCTTGGTTTCGGTTTTAGCCTCATTTCGCTCGCTGGAGACAAATCACAATGTGAGTTCAGTTAAGGCGCCTCCTGCTCGCCAAGGCTCGTAGCACAGCTGATTTTGCTTTCATTATCCAACCCAGCCCGAGAAGCCAAGAACAGATACAAAAACAAAACTACGCATTGCATATTGGATGAGGAAACATTTGAATGAAAGATCCTACCTATGATTTAG
>ENA-UOVY01000075-UOVY01000075.1-plant-metagenome-genome-assembly--contig:-NODE-75-length-58563-cov-655.998804_pt1 | contig 58563 bp, 38 predicted proteins | sample MGYA00249840_ERZ761561 | MGnify/ENA primary metagenome ERZ761561 (study PRJEB28882, sample SAMN05720143) | plant metagenome | isolation source: Guanajuato, Mexico | place: Mexico:Guanajuato, Mexico...
TGCTCGATCCACCTACCTTTTCCATTTGCCTCCTCATCTATCTGCTCAATATTGTAATATAAAAATGCTTGAAGAATTGATTGTATCTCAGGTATTTTCCTATGAACTTTGACGCGGATGTACAACATTTTGTTGCCCTTCCTGTCTGGCTCGTAGCCGAACACTCCGCCAACCTTGTAGAATTCGGCGGGGAAATCCTCTCTCCTGATTGAGTTCGTTAGCGACTCGTGTTTGAATCGCATTGTATTCTTCAGCATCTCGAAAGCAAGGTCAATGTCGAGCTTGTGTCGCAACAAAAATCGCGACAGAAACCAATCGTCGGTTTTGCATTTTACTTTGTCCTTTTGCGAGTAGATACCCGGATTTTGTTCGCACTCTTGCAGGATTCTGTCTCGCAACTCTTCGACAAGTTTCGAGTAGTCGAAATCGGGCATATCCCTTTCGAGCGTATGAACCGCGGAACACTTGATTTGCTCTGCTTCTTCTAGCTCAAGATCCTCATCCTCCGTATTCTCTTCACTTTCATTGTTAGCATCGTTCAAGTTTGCGAGCGGAATTTCGTACTGGTCATCGTTGTCATTCAGGTCAGCTTGATTTTGAACCTGGTTAAACTTTTGCTCATGTAATTGGGCCGGCGCTGTGGTGGCGACAACCATCCTGACGTTTCAGGGTTCAACTTGAACTGAGAAGCTGTGACTGGTTGGTCTGCTCAAAGCTGTCTGAAGTCGCTCGATGACTAGATTCCTATTTGAACTTGTCGCTCCTACTTTGGTGTCTCGCTCACTGAGAAAGAGAGAGAGATCTTTGGGCAACACGCTTCATGCAAGCGATTGGATTGAGAGCAGAGAGGAGCGGAGTGAAGGAGGGAAGGAAGCGAGGAGGAAGGGATAGGGCGAAACGGGGATGAACTTTGCGAGATATGGTTGCGTTGATTTGCTCGATCGGCCGCTTGTTGGTGGCTCAATGTCAATGGTTCGTTGTATCTGTTATGGTTGCAATTATGTAGCTTGCTCGAGGAGGACTCCTTGCAAATGTGCAAGCGGCGGCGAGGGCTCTGCTTGCGGGAGCAAAGAAGAATCAGATAACAATTCTGTAACGTCACCAAGGATGAGCTTCTTCAAATTTTGGCCAATTTCCTCAAGATGCTTTACAGCCTATCGCTCGTTCGATTTGCCGCGACAAGCAGTAGCCGAGCAAACCTAGGAAGCGGCGGCGGTAGCAATCTCATGTGCACTTAACAGGTGGAAGTTGTGGGGGTTTTCAATTCAGGTTCAGGCGAGCTGGTTGGCTTGCACGCAATATGAGTTTGCCTTCTCTTAGTTTGTTTGTCCGCTCGATGCTTTTGGAAGGCAGATTGGAGAGAGAGTTGAGAGGCTCTCGAGTGATCTCGTTGGCGCGCTGAGGTAAGAGGCAAGCGCGTTCTTCTGTCTGCTCCTCCTCCTCCAACCGACTCGATTGTTAAGCTCGTGTGTCGGCTAGACTAGGAGCCATCTAAACCCACTAAATCTCCGCCCCATTCTCGCTTCTCTGTTTGCTTTTGCGCCTCTTATCATTGGCGGCGGCGGCGCCAGCAGGAGCAGGAGCAGAATTTCGAAATCTCTCATGGACGACGAGAGGCTCAAGTGTTGTTGCTCCAGGAATGGATTCAGCCCTCTGCTATAATGAAAGTATAATCTCATAACCGACGGGACGCCGCCAGCACCAAGCCAGTTTCCACCAAAACGCCAACCATCGCAACCACCAAGACAACCTTTGCTAATTGTAACTGTGCCATTGGCAATGTTAACATAAGCCAAACAATAATAACCATCAAACTTGCACATCCAGCAACAGAGCTCGCTAGCTTGGCAACAGGTTTCAAGAAGTACTCTAACACTAGTGCAGTGGCTCCTTGGACTGGAAGCTAAATTAGCTCGCACCAGCTCCAGCTCCAGCCGCTTGTCTCAAGTCCCGCTTGGAAGGTGGGCAAGAGTCTAGAGCGAGAGAGCTCGTTCGGTTCGAGCCTTAAATTTGACTGCCGATTTTGGCCCAGCAATGAGCAAACATGAGAGAGCTCTAGAAAGTAAACGGGTATTTCAGGGATCTGGTTTGCAATCGTACGCTAAATCTCAATGCGGCAGAACAATTGCTAGCGCAAAATTGGAGAGCTACTCACTAACACTGTCAATTTGGCTCAAACCATTCAATCTATTCTAATCAGAGGTCTAAATCAGTGTGGCGATGCAGGATCCTCAACTCGTACCTGCCGCGCGAGACAGGTATGATCCTCTTGGCTGCAGGGAAAGAGAGTCTTGCAAGTTGCAACAGCAGCCCTTTGCACAAAGCGCGCCAAAACACCTGGATGCAAGTGTCTTATTCCGCAACAAGCAACAAAGAGTCTAGCACATTGAAATCATCATTATGCCTCCAAGAAAACCTGTTAATTGCGCCTCGTATTCGAGCTCAACGCTTAGACCGACTGAACTAACAATGCCTCGCCAATTCACCGAGCTTCACCGACCAACCATGAGCATGTATAGTCTCTGAGGCAATGCTCACCGCCAGCTATCCAAACCTCTGAAAGACCATTGTGTCTCCTCTCGGGCTGCTAGAGTTGACAAGCCTCCAGCTCCACTGGCGCCCGAATCTTGTCTCTAAAATTGCGCCTCAGCTGCCATCTGGGAGGCTGCACTTTCAAGCGCCAGATTTATTCCAATTGAACAAATTTCAAGACCCATCAAATCAACCAATTCCAATCACAACAGAATCTGGAAGTCGACTCATCCTCTCAGCTTCTCTGAGTGAGTGGATTTCACTGATGATCTAGCAGTTTATTCTAAAAACAACGAGCGATTTGTATGGATGTAAAAACATCTATCGCCGAACAACTATGCCTAAAAATCACTCAACGGGCGCAGACTCCAAACTCTGGCCGGAAGGAGAGGACTTGAAACAGGAGCAGTTGATTTCCGTCTTTGAGCTGCTGCGGAGTTTCGAGTTTTGAGTTTGGGAGCCGGCCGATTGTGACCTCTGGCCCTTTGTGGCTTTCAGCTCGCACCTCTTGTTTGGCTCTCTCTTTGTTGGCGACGAGAATGGCGACACAAAGGAGAAATTGGAAAACGGATTGTTGAAGCTGAACCTCTTCTTGGGCGACTCTGTTGCTCTCGAGCTAGGAGCCAACTCACTTAGTAGACTGGCAAGCGAGGAGCGCTGCTTTCGAGCCTCTGGCGCCGATGGTCTACGTTGTTTGTCTGATCCGCTGCCACTGCTGCCAACCTTCATCTCGTCCTGCAAGAGCCGTTGGTCGGCTGACCTAGTGTTGGTCGAGCTTGCTGCTCCAGGCGGTAGACTGTGGCATCCATCGTTGCCCAGTGTATAATTCTCGCTTGTTTTACACACAGAACTCTCGCGCCTCTTTGGCTCGGCTAACTCTGGCTCGGTTTTGCACTTAGGATGGCCGCTTGCCCAAGCTGGCCCCTTTTCCTCTTCCCCTTCCGCTTCCCCTTCCTCAGCCTCGGCCTCTCCCTCTTCATCGCCCTCCTCCTCCACTATTGCAACGTGCTCGCAACCTGGCCGCCCACTTGCGCGCTCCAATTCCTCGGCAAACCTGACGCTCGAGCTGTTGGTTGCGGCACCCTCTAAAGCTGGCTGCGGAAGCTGGCTCGCGCCCTGTTCCACCTGCCTCTTCTTAAGCTTGCGCAACTTGAGCGTATCCATACGCATCATGCGCTGAATGTTCGAGCTCAGCTCCCTGCTTGAACTCAATCTATTCAGGTGGTTTGATTGGTGGTGTGGGCGTGACTGAGTAGTGCCAACTTCCGTGACCAAATTCGTGTGCCTGTCTTCATGGTTAGCTGGTTGTTGTTCTTTTGCGCCCTCCTCGCGCTGAGTGGCCTCCGATTGGTTTTGGTTGTTAGCACCCTCGGTGGTGTTGAACTCTTGTCTGCAATTAGAGCAAACCTGTCCGCTCCCGAGCTCGCCCGCCAGCTCGCCTGATTGGCGCTCAAGCCACTGGGCCAGACGCCAAAAGGGGCCCTCAATGCTCTGATTGCGTACCTTCAACTCGGTTCCGGCACAACCCTTGCTATTGGCCGCTGTCCCATGCTCGCTGCTCCATTGGCCCGCGTTTAATTTCACTCGGATAAGAAACCTCTGTTTAAAATCCAACGAGCCGCTTCCATCGCAAAGTAAACACAAGTTCTCGTCCTGAGCCTGGCGCTGTTTGCCTGCCTCCTCTTGGTAGCTACGGAAGACGAGCTCTAATTCGTTTTCTCTGTTCAATAGAAGCGCCAGCAGCTGACGGCAACCCTCAAGTTGGCCAACCTGTTCAACTGCCTCCGAGATAATGGAGCCGCTCAGTTGGCTCGATAGATGGCGCAAGTGGGCGCCCTTGGATGCGGCCAAAGCTCTTTGTGCGTCCGCTTTCTTGCTCGTATCTTGTTCGCGTTTACTCTCTACTGGGCAGCAAATGTGGATTATTTTGAGTTAGTTTTGGGTTTTAGTTTGCTGTGTAGGGCATTTTTTGCGCATAGATGGATGAATTAAGATAGCAAAAGCCTCGCCGGCTAGTCCAAGTCTAGAGGACTGACAGGCCAGCTAGATTTGGCCGCCAAGATAGCGCGACACCTGGATCAAGTGAGCGAGTGTGTCCAAACGGATCCCTGAAGAGCTGGGCGCCGACGGAGAAAGACAAAGCAATGGAGGAGTCCGCATTCTCGGCTGCGGCAGCTATAGGCGCCGGAAGTTGGCCGGCCAGCCCGGCCAGCCCGGCCGGCCGGATTAGCCGGACGATTGGCGCGCTCGGCCGAGAGTGGCCGGCTTGGTGCGAGTATGTGTGGCAAATTCCTCGCGGTATCAGGGGGTCCATCTCGCGATTATGGAGACGAACGAGGACGAGTGGAGGCTCGAGCTGGCACTTGGGCGCTCGCTTGCATGGGCGCCAGTGTTGCGGCTCCAGAAGGATAGGTGGCCGGCTAGATTAGAATAAACTGGCGGCCGGACGAGCGCATGGAGTGGAGTTGGTGGACTGGACTGGACTGGACAGAGCGGAAGGAGAGGCAGTGGCGGGCGGATGGATGGATGGATGGATGGGTAAGTGGGTGTTTGGTTGGGTTTGGTTTGCGTATAGATGGATGAGCTTGGCTGGAGGGGCCGCTCTTTGTTGTCGCGCGTGCGAGCCACCCATTCGCTTGCCTGCCTTCCACTCAACTGCGTCCGCTGGCGCTTGGACCGCCAACAAATGGCGCCACTGGCGACATTTGTGTCGGCCAACAGGATTGAGCCGCGCGCGCGACAGGGAGAGAGACACGTCTGCGCTTCCGTGCACTTTGGACAGTGCGCGGCCAGGTAAATCCGGGGCTCGCCAGGTTGGCTGAACATTAGGGAGCGCTGAGAGGCGGGGGCGCCGACGGCGAGAGTTGGAGATAACTGATTTTCCACTTGTCTCGCCGCTGACGGGAACAAATTTCCCGCCAAACCAGCGGCGCTCCAATTAGGGGGATTCTGGCGGCTTGTGAGTTTGAAGAGAAAATTAACTTTACATTGGGATTTGGCGCCTTGAGCCGGGCGGAAGTGGCGCCCAAACAAAGGCTCTGCTTTGGCCTGTTTGCGCAAATCTGTGCCCCAGATGTCGGGCGCAAGTTCAGCGATAGCGGCGCCAAAGAGGCCGACGAAGACGACGACGAGAAAAAGTCCTATCACAAGCCACTTACTTGGCCGCTCTCGCTCCAAGTTGGCCGCCATGAAACTGGGCGCCAATTTCAAATTCCAACCAAACAGATTGGACACTCTGAGCGCGGCCAGCCCGTCTATAATAGAGTGTCTATAAGGTTTGCAGACGCAACCAGAAGTCGACATTCAATGGCAGACAAGCGAGCAGAGCAGGGAGCGGAGCGAGAGTTGGCCAATCGGCCATTTTGAAGCCATTTATATTCGGGTGTCGGGCGAGTTATTGGCGCGTGGGTTTGTTTTGTCGTCATGGTCGTCATTGTTGTTGTCAGTGTTTTCATCGCGATAGTTGTTGTTGTTGTTTGGAAATTGGATATTTGGACAGTGGGACAGTAATAAATTCGTCAATTTTTCCACTTGTTATTGCTCCATCTCGAGTTGCCTGCCCAAGCGGCCGCCATCAGTGAGGAGAGGCTGGCATGCAAATATGCGCTCTTTGCAGACTCGCACAATGATACAATGAGCTTGCCTAAAAGGCGGCCACTCTGATTCATCAAAATGGTCCAGTTTTAGGTTGGACGAGTTTGGCCAATTGATTTGGTAGGCGAGCGCTGATTGGCCGGCTCCGTTCGAGCTGTCGGCCCATGCGAGCGGCCCAGTCGCGCTTGGCAAGCTTGCGCGAGGTAATTGGTCGCTTTGAAATTTGGACAGGCTGGCAAGCTTGGCGGCCGCGGCGGCAACTGCATGCAAATTAGTCGCCCGGCTGAGAGGGCGCGCAAACACCTCGCGGCTCCGGATGCGCGGGATTTGAGTTAAGTGATGGACGAGCGGCGGCTTTGGCGCCGGCTGAGGGACAAGTGGCCGATTGGCCCGTTGGGCGCCGCGACTGGCACTGGCGAGCCATTGGGCGCCGAGCACGTAGCGCAGTGGGCGCGCTTGCCCACGGACGCGCGCATACACGCGCGCGCGCGCCTAGCAAAGCGCGCAAAGTCGCTAGGTGCGCTCGCCGCTGGGATTATCATTTTTATCATTATGGTCAGTTGGTTCAGCGCAAAACTAGTCCAAGCCTCTCGGCGGCCAGAGCAAAGTGAGCTAGAGAAGCCGAGCGGCAGACGCAAGAGTGCATGTTTTTGGCTCTGCCTGACGCTAGCTTGTTGGCTTTGCTCGAGCAATGAAGTTGCTTACGCCTGGAACTGGAGCTAGCAAACAAATGAGCAAACAACCGACGCCAACGACAACATAAATAAATAAATAAATAAATAAATGTTCTGCATCAGTTAAACAAACTAACAGGCAAAGAGAACACTGCAGGCTGCATGTTCACCCTCTCATTTCAGGCAAGACTCCCCCTTCGTCCATCTCTCTCTCTCTCTCGCTCGCTCACCCGCAGACTCGGGCACAGAAATCCAGCCACTCGGCTGCGAAACTAATAACAACAGTAATAATAACGGTCAGGCTGGGCCAGGTGAAGGCAGGCGGGTTGAGGGGGGACAAGATTAGGGCGTCTCAGTATTTGTTTACACGTTTCCGGCTGCTTTAAGCTCCGGCGGGCGGGCGGGCGAGCGAGCGGGGAGGCAGCGCGGCGGTATTTGCTGGTTCCGAGCGGAGCCAGTTTGCGGGCATCGGGATTTGTCATTGGAGTCGGAGGCGCAGCAGCGCGGAGCCAAGATGCAAGTCGGGTGCGGAACTTGGAGGTCGGGCAGGTGGACTGGCGAGCGGGGGGCGGCCAGGTAGGCGGTCGGGCCGAGAGGGAGGCTAGCGCCAGAGAAGACTTAAACTTACCCTCCATGTCCATGAGAATGAGCTGCTCAAAGAGATCTTGGTCGTTGCTGGTCAGCGACTCGCCCAGTGGCCGCTGCCTGTGAGCCTGATCGGTGGGCTTTGCGTCCGCGTTGGGCGGGCGGGCGTGGCTGGCCTGCAAGCGGGCGGGCAGGGGCGAGTGGCAGGCAAACTCCTCGCTGGAGCTGCAATTTCGGGCGCGGGCTTGCACGAGCGTGGGGGGCGGGCGTCTGCGGCCAGACTTGTTGTGCTCGGCCGCGGCGGCAGAGGCAGCGGCGCCGGCCGAACTTGAGCCAGTAGTCTGGCCGCGCTCCTCCTTTCCGTTTCCGTAAAGCTGATACGAGTCGTCCACAAGCTCCAGCTCGCTGCCCATTAACTCGAAATCTTTTATCAGCTGCTCCTCTAAAATCCTCTCGTGCTTCAGTGTTTCGTCCTCGTCGCCAAGATAATTCGTTACAAAATAGGTTACAAATGGGATTCCATTTATCTCATTTGGATTATCTTCAACGACAAATCTGTCCGCTTTTATCAGATTTCTGTTTGCTCAAGTTTGGGTTGTTTCAGTTTTGTTTTGTTATCGTTTTCGTTGTCATTGTTTTTATCAAGTTAAGTTATGTTTAAAGGTGAGTGTTTAAGTTTGGTTGAGTTGCGCTGATTAAAGGAGAGTTTCGTGTTTTGTTTTCTAAACTGAACTGAACTGAACTGAACTGAACTGAACTAAATTAAACTAAACTAAATTGAATTTGTCACTTACTTGAGCGTAAAATCACTTATATGAATCTTGCCACCAACACCATTAGTTTCCAGCTGGTTAGCTAGTGTTGTTGTGTTTCCAAAGAGCGAGTAGCGCGGCACTCGCATGCCCACAATTCCCGCCATCACCGGCCCAGAGTGGATGCCGATGCGCATCTGCAGAAATGGTTTGCAAATTTTGCATCAGGAGCAAGAGATGGGAGCACTTTTTGAGTCAGTCTATCGGCTCTTGCCATTATTTGGCCGCCCGAAGGCTCATTGGGGACAGGAGCGCGGGCGGCCGCATTGAGCGAGCTAGTCTCTCGGGTGAATCAAGTGTCGCTCTTGCCAAACTGATTGATTGGCCTGCCTTTCGCCCGCCGCCAACCTGTCCAAGCGGCCGACCCAAATGATGCCACCAGCAGGGCGGAGGGGCGGGCGGCCTTGCCGAGCGCGCGCAGGTCGAGCCCGAGCCACTTGCGCCCCAATCAACTCCGGCTGGCAGCTCACAAACGAGCCAAAGGAGCCCCAATCTCTGCCTGGCGCCCTTGGCCCAACAACAAAGTGTCGCGAGAGAATAGACGAGCACTCGAAACGCTCAATCATTTCGGCCGCCATGATAGATATGCGACCGACCGAGCCAGCCAGCTGGCCACTTTGTCCGCCCACAACTCGCGCGCAAACCCGAGCGCCGCCCACCAGCCACTCAAGCTGGTTAGTGGCAAACTGGGTTAGCGAGCGCGAGCAAATCAGCGAAATCAATCGCAGACAAACAATCGGCCGCCCTGCCTGTCTCGACGGGCTCGCTCCTTTTTGGGCTGAGCCGGCCGCATCCCTTGCCCAGCGCTGAGGCCAGCTTCGCTCTAAAATGTCGGCCCCAATTCCGCGCCGCTGGTTTTAACTTGGCGCCGAAGGAGAGCAAATAGCCATGAATGGACTCGCTCGCTCAGCGCGGCCAATCTCGGCGTTGGCCGGCCAAAGAGGTTGGCCAATTTTCGGCCCCGGCCAAACTCACCGACAACCACGCCGGTGCGCCGGCCAACGCGAACGAGTCGGCCGGCCGGCCGGCGGCGCACAATGGGTTGCCGCGCCCAGTGGCGTCCAGCAAGCTCAGGGCTCAACTCCATTAAACTCGCTTCACTAGAGCCAACTTCACTTGTCGGCTTCCATTACACGTCACTCGAGACGGGCGCCTGATTTGATTACTTTGCCTGGCAGCGCAAACCTGCGCTTGCCCGTCCCCCGCTCCACGCTAACGGCGACAGGCGGGGCCGGATAGGCAACGGCGACAACAATGGACCTACACAAATCTGGCACCCTTGCACTCTGCGCCCCTCGGCGGGCTGCACTGGCTGTTGGTGGGCGCTTTGCGCAAAACTAAAGCAAACAATTAACGCCAACAGCCTCCAGCTTGAACCTACCTGAATTGGCTGGTTGTCTGCAGGCGAGCGGACAGTTGCAATCACCTTCACCATGTCCAAGCCCATCTTGACGCACCTGTCCGCGTGGTCCTCGACTGGCTCAGGCAAGCCGCCAACAACAACGTAAGCGTCGCCAATGGTTTCAACCTTGAAAACTCCGTGGATGTTTGTTAGATTATCAAATTGAAGGTACAAAGTGTTCAAAAGGCGCACAATATCGATTGGTTTCACATTCTCACTTCCGCACATTTTTGTAAAACCAATTATATCTGAATAAAGGCAGGTAACTAAATCAAAGGATTCGGATTCAACTTTGTGTCCGTGCGATAGTAGGGTGGCAATTTTGGCAGGAAATATGTTGTGCAAAACCTCGTTTGTGCGCTTGTTCTCTTGGCGCAATTTTGTGTCCATCTTCTTGAGATCGTTGCTAGCTTGGTCGAGCTTCTTTACCGCCTCCCTGTCCTCCTTGTGGGTGTGCGACATGAGGATCAGCTCGCGCGTTCTATCGTGGAGCGCCAAGTCGGACATCTGAACTCCGCAGGCGAGCAGCTGGTCGAGATGGTCGACGCGCGGCGAGCACAGGTAGAGGCAGAGCTGGCCGCCCGATAGGATTATCATCTGCCCCTTGAGACGGAGGCTAACATGATTCATGGGGTCGCCAAGCTCGTCGAGCTGCTGCTGCTGCCGCCGCTGACCTTGGCCAACCTGAGCACCCTCGTGCAAATGCTCCAGGGAGGAGCGGCGCCGCTGCCTTGCGAGCCCATCCAGTGGGCACATGGAGCCTTTTCGTGGGGAGCTGAGCGAGTCGCTTGTACTTGCAACCCGTTGGCCAAACACACAGTTGCCTGATTGATGGAGCTCCACCTTACTCCTGTCCTCGGCTCCAATCTCATATTTGGCGGCCTCACCGGTTGACTCGGGACACGAGCGCCTCTTTGAGCGGCGCTGGTCGGCGTTCAAAACGAGCGGCCGCGTTCTAACTACAAACACCTGATTCGTGTGGTCGGCGATTGCGTCAAAGGTGACCTCGATCTTGGGACGAACAATGCGAAAGAGGTCGTTGAAGTCGACCGCTTGCCCGCGACGGGCGCAATCCTCTGCGCGCCGCCTCCAGTAGGAGCTAGTGACTCGAAGCAGCGACTTGCCCACCTGAACCAGCTTAAATTGGCGGTCAAATATCACATGGAATGGGAAGGTTTGCATCATGATCTCGCTGTTCACTAAAGAATCGCGGGCATTTGTGCTGAGGGAATCGTAAATGTTCAACATTGTCTCGGACTGGATGAGTTGCTGCGCATGTGAAGTTGTCTCATAGTGTTGGAGGCCGGCTTCTGTTTGTTGCCCACTTGATTCCGCCTGAGGACTCGCGGCGGCACTCGCACCTGTACCTGCAGCTGAATCTGTTGCTGTGGCAGCGGCGGCGGCCGCCGCTCCAGGTGCCGTCTCTTCCCGCGCTCGCCGGTCTATCTTGAGCACAACGTGGTCGTCGAGCGGCGGCTGCTCGCTAGGCGCAAGCTCGCACTCGGTGACCACAATGTCTGTTTGGAAAAACTCCCTTGCCACCGCCATCACTAAGCCTTTCACAATGGGACTCAAACCAGCGCGCTCGCTATAGTAGTGCAGGTACATGGAGCCAGCGAGCGAGCAGCTTGCATTCTGCTTGTGTAGCTCGTCGCTCCCATTTGCTGGCCCGTTTGTTTGGCCGCCCGGCTCAGCCGCCGAGGCCAACAATTGGCCAAGCGACACTTGTTCGCGCAACTTGCACCCAATTAACTGGGGCGCGGGCGGCAGAGGCCCCTTGTGCTGGCCGGTTGCGTTCAGGTGGCGCGTTACCCTGAATGAGGGTGCGCGCATTCCGGGATAAATGGAGGCCAGATGGTCGTGGAGGTTGTCCAAGTTTGTGAGAAAATCGTACAAGTTGCTTCCGAGAACTCGTAGAATTTGATCGTAGCCGTTCTTTTGGCAATACACTAGAAAGTGTTTCCCGAATTCCTCCAAACAAACCTCAACTGGGAGGCCACTAACGCTCGAAGCAGCGGCCACCAGCTTGAAGGTCATCTCATCGTCGTAGACCTGGTGCATTAGGAAGGAGGCGCCGCGCAGTTTTATGCCCGAAATGTTCCTGTTCAAAGTGGCGGGAGGATACGTGCGAGCTGGTTAGCGGTTGCGTGGGCGAGTTTAGGCTACTGATGGCGGGTTGTCTGGGTTTGGGCTCATTGGGGCCATCTGATAGGCGGGAGGGCGCCTCAAACGTAAGTGTATAAATATGGAACGGTGAGAGCTCAAGTCCACGCACGGACGAGTTGCGGGCGGGGATATTGACCCATTCTTGAGGGCAGAGGAGACAAATGGGCAATTGGGGTGAACTTTTCTCGCGCGCCTTTCTGGGGCCTTTTAGCAGCGAGCAAATTTGTTGGGGCACAATTTTATCTATTCTGGGAATCGGTAAAAGCGGCCGATTCCAGAGCGAAGGTCAGGAAGGAGCGCCGCTCGTCCGTCTCGCGCGCTGCCGATCCGGGACAAGTTGGGCCGGCCAGGCCGCTGCCAGTGACAAGGCGCAAGCGAGCGCGTTACGCGCGCGCGAAAACTCGAAACTTGGACGGCTCGTTAGCCAAGCAGCCGTCAACGCAATCGGCCCTCGCGGCGCAAACAATGGACTCATCGGCGGCCGTGCAGTTGTTGCTGTTGCTGTTGCGTGTTCAGCGAGGCGAGAAGGTAAAGCAACAAAGTTGATTACCAACTTACACTGAAACCGCTAGCTGGAGAGGTCAGGTTGCCCGTGGAGCTGGAGGCAAAAGTGGGCCAATCGGGGGGCAGCTCGGCCGGCTCGTTCATATCTTTCGCCTCGTCTGTGGGCCCGAGCAGTCGGCGCAGTTGTTGTTGTTGCAGCTATTTTTGGGCCCAATCATTTACGTTTCATTTAGCATTTGCATCCTTAATCGGGGCATCGAGCCGCGCGGGCTGTCCGCTCTGGGGCCCAGCTCGCGGGCAACGGGAGTCTGGACGCCAGGCGGGAGCTTGAGGCGGACAAATGGGCCCATTTGCTTGCTCGCTCGCTGGCTCGTGTTTAGTTACAGGCCGCCAAGCGAGCCGCGACCCACTAGCGAGCGTTGGTTTGTTGCCATGCCCAAAACTGGAGCTCCAACAGCCCCAGAGAGAGAGAGGGTTTCATCAGAGTCCAAAGTAGAGGCCATTCGAGCGGCTCGCAGCAATCGTCACTCCGAATTTGGAGAGGAAAATGTATTTATTTGCTGCCAATCTTTCATATTTATATCGAGCCGTTCGCTTGGTTTGCCCGAAACTGGCAAGCGCGCGAACGGAGCTATGTCCTTGGAGCGTTGGCATGAGCAACGCGACCAGCGACGCGTTATCGGCTCGCTCGCTAGTTGGCGCGCAAGTCTTGATTTGCGCGCAAACTCTCGCGCCTCTCGCAGCCAAATGCTCGCAAAACCAACTTTGACCTCTCAAATTGAAGCCGACTAAGCTTACGCTCGAGAGGCTCCACTCGCACCTGAATTGGTCCCGTTTTCACTCTTGATTTGTGCAATGATGCCGCACCAATTGGAGGCTCTCTCTCTCTCTCTCTCTTTGTGGAAGATGAGACGACAGGAAAGGGAACAAAGTTGAAAAGTTTTTCAAAATTTCAAGGCGCCCACACTTGGCTCGCTGCCACTGTAACTACTGTCCTCAGCCTAGATGGCGGCCAGATTCGTTGGTGGCTAGACTGGCTCGGTTTGGGTGGGCAGAAAATCACGCACATCACTATTCACGTTCAAGGCTCATGGAGTAAACACGTAACTTTTGCGCCAAAATCTCGAGCCGCCATCAAGAACTCGCAATCTCAGCCGCAAGTCTGCTCCAAGCTCTCGGGCATCAACATAAACATCGCTAACGTTTCAGTCATTAGATGGGACTTTATGGGAGCCTTGCGGGCACGTTCTGCCTCCGTGCTGACCTAAAGCGGTTTGACCTCCAGCGAGTTTGGGCGCGGCCGAGCAAGGCGACCACGTGACTCCCTTGCGAGCAACCGCAGAGAGAGAGTCCAAAGCCGGGGCATGAAGCTGCAGCTTGTTAGAGGAGTGAGTGTAGGTGACAACTAAGAGCTTTCAGAGCGACAACTTCTTGTAATCTAATTTGAAGCTCCTCGGCTCCTCTGGATGGATATTACGGCGCTGGAATAATAAAATTACGCCCATCTCGCGCAAACACGAAACCAGTTCTGGCGGCCTGAAACTGGTGCGCATGTTTGCAAGTTAGCCTGCCGAAGCCGACGAGACTTGCCGAGGCGCAGGTGGCTGCCCGCCCTTTGGCACCAATAGACGTCCTAGACGTCCGCCTGGCGCTCGCCAGTTTGGCAGCAAAGTTAAACTTGAGAGAGGAGCTGGCCAAATTGTTCCGCATCCAAGCGAGCTTAGGGCCAAATTCTGCAGTCAGCAGATGTTTGTCATTAGAGTTGAAGTTTGCTTGGCGAGACAACAATTGTCTTGGCGCTGCAATTTGGTGCCGGAGCAAATAATCGCCGCCTTAGCCTGGCTGCAGATTGAGAGATAGAGTTAGCCAGCCAGCCAGGCAGCCAGCCGAGTAGAATAGGCGGAATCTTGGCCCACTCAGCGGGCCAACCGGCTGACGGAGGCCGCTTTTTGCTCCAGCGCTCTGATGGGACAAAAATGAGCGGCTATTCAAACTGGCTAAATGGATTTCCATCGGAAACTTTGCCCCACGCTCCTTGGATAGCACTCAGGGAGTGGGAGGCTTGCTCAACTCCCTGAGCTCAGTTGTATGCAAAGCGGTCAGATGGGAAGAGACGTCCTATTTGCGGCACAAACCGTTGGGCTGCCTCCAGTGGAGGATTCACGCTGCCATCTCAGAGCTGGGTTGTTAATTCCGCCCTCCAACGCGCAGCCACGAGCAACCCAACCGAAGGCTCCTCGAGTGGCCCCTAAATTGGGGCGACTTTTCGTGAGGGCTCAATCTAGTTTGGCGTAGTTGAACGCTCCAAACGCTTTCACCGGTTCCAATGCAAATTCGCATGCGAACGCAATTTGGTCAGCCACTCGAAGACTTGGCCGCGACGAGAACTGATTGCAGACACTTGAACTCCGATGGTTCGAACGAGCGCCAGCGGTACAATTAGCGCGTGGCCAAGAGGCTGGTCGCCAACAAACAGCCCAGTGGCGTCTGTTTAGCCGGCTTACCTGGCCTGCTGAGCCGGGCAAGCAACTCCTTGCGCGCCCTCTGGCTACTGGGCGTAGAGCGCGCACTTTGGCCCCCTCGGCGCAACACCGAGGGCCCGGCTAGGCAAGAAACTGCCAACTGGTCGGCCAAGAACAAAGCCAGTTCCATCAGCGGCCGCCAACATCATCAATTATCTTTTTCATTTTGCTCAAGCCAAAGAGGAGGCCGCGGAGAGTGAGCGGGATCTGGGCCGTCGATCTGGCGATCGCCAAATGGAACCATCGCCGGGCGTCCGCGAGCTGTCTCTGGCTGGCGGCGAGCTACGCGGCACAAGAGCGCGAGGTCGGCTTTGGGCAACTCAATCGAAGTAGAGATTGTGCGTAGGCAAAAATGGCCAACCAAATGGCGGCAAGCCAGGAATGGGCGCTTCTAACGGAGCAGCTCTCGCTTGGCGCCCACTTGGCCCCGCCCGGCTTGTGGCAAATCTCTCGTGACAGGTGAAGAGTCAGGGTGAGACATTGAATGCGTTGCGGAAATTGCCTCTTCTCGCCCCCTTTTGCTCCGCTAGGCACTTGCTTGGATGGGAGTCAAATCGTTGGAAATTAGCGAGCTAGTTGGATTAGATTTGCGCTAGAGTTTAATGAAAATTTGCGCCTAGCGACGTTCGCGACTCGCTCGAGTCGCGCTCGCTCAACCTCAATTCCTTTGGCCGCGCGCTCGTGCGAGCACACGAACTTCAATGGCGTCGGCGGCGCCGGCAGCGATGAGGACCAAGCCGACCGCCACAATGGGCGGCAACAGCCGGCCTAGGTAGACCATCTTAAATCAGAGCGTGTAAATGGGCTTAGGTGGGCGCAAAGTTCAGCGAGAGGCGAATGTAAATCATTATTCCAACTGGCCGGCACTTTTGGGGCTGGCTTAAGTTGCAAACTGTTGGCACTTTGAGGGGCCGAGCGCCCATTTGGGGACATCACACGGAGGAGCCTCATATATATGCTGGCGCTTGCATTTGAAGGCGGCACGACTTAAACTCTGGTGGGCGCGCAAAATCTGGCGCAATACTAGGTTAGCGTCGTTAAGTTTGAAGCGACAAGAGCTCATTGCTATGCAACTGATTTTGGCCCTCAAAAGTGTTTCGCCTCTCGAATCAAATTCAATCCAATCCAATCTGATAGAATTGTGAGCGGAGGATTTCGCTAAATAAAACCCAAGCCAACCAAGCTCAAAAGGACAAGACTGGACTTGGCTTGGCTTGACCAAAGGAGTGAGCGAGGGCTGCGTCTAACACGTAAGATTTGGTCAGGCCCCCAGTTAGCTGGCTCGTAATCGTCCCGCTCGCTCCTCTGCGCAGCCATCATTAAACGTTGGCCGATTTTTATGATTCCAACAAAATGACTGGTGGCAGAAAGTAAACCATTGTCGGCGGCGGAAAAAGTGTCAACTGCACTCGGCATTTGGGGTCCGCCGGCAGGCTCCTGTGTGTTTCGGGCCGGACAAAGTTGGAAGTGGGCGGAAGATTGAGTGCTTGCTCGGCCAACGTGTTTGCTTGCTTGGCGAGCGGGCAGCTTCCTTGCACGCGCAACAAAACCAAGAGCCGATCGGAGGCCAAGGAGGCAGCTGTAGCGTTGGATGGCCACAGGCTGGCCAAATTGAACGCTGGCCATCGATTTGGCGCCCCCTCTAGCGCGACTGCCGACGGCAATGAGGCTCAAGGAGGCCGGCTAATGGCTCAGCGGGACCAGCAAGACTCCCCCTCCTCATCCTGTGCGCGAGCCGATGGATGCGACAAGCAAGCTGCTCGCGCCGAAGGATTCAGGTGAAGGCTCGGTGGAGCGGATGCCAGCACTTGGCTGGCCTCAGCCGAGCGCCTGGCTCCAAGTCCAGCGCCGGCAGCGCCACTCGTGGATTCGCCGGCGACTCTCGCGGGGGCGTCAGGTTGCCCGACGAAGAGGAGAGGCGAGCGGTGGAGGCGTCGAGCCAAGAATCTTGCGCTCGTTTGTCGCGCCCATCCAGCCACCATGCCATGGCCTCCTCCGACTCGCCGCCAGTGCATTGAGCGAGCGGAAGCGACCTCTCAGCGCCCCCGTTGCAAACTCGTCGCCAGGTTCGCGCGCAAGCCCAACCAAAGCGTTGCGTCCCCGCTTCCTCTTTGGGCACCCGACCTCCAGGCGGCCAGGTGCGCAAACAGGGCGCACGGAAGCACGCGACTTGATCGGCCAACTTCCACGCGCCCGTGGATGTCAATCAATCTAACCAACGGCGGGCGAGCGAGCACGCAACCCTCTCTTGGCTTGGCCGCCGCCGCCGAAGTCACGCCCGCCAGGGAGGCAAGCCGGCGGAAGTTTCAACCTTGAGCTGGTTGCGTGGGCCCAGTAGGCGGCTGCTCCGCCGACAGGGCCAACTCGCAAAGGCCAGCGGGACGGCCAAGTTCGGGGGCCGAGCTCGATAAAGGCTTCATCAGCGGGCGCCAACGAGGACTTGGTCCGCCAATTTGGAGCGCGCTGCTGCCGGACCAAACTGGTGGCTGCCCGCCGAGATGGGCACTGATTTGGAGCCGGTTGGCGGGCCTTGTAATTGAATTAAGGGGGGGGGGGGTTTGGAACAAAAAGCAAGTTGGCCAGGCCAGCCGAGGCGGGCTAATTGTATCCCGCTAGTTGAGAGTCCTAACTGCATCCAGCGACGCTCTGGCGCCAGAGGCCGAACTAGGCCGGCTGGTTGCCACTCAAACCCAATCTGGGGACCGAAACGCAAAGACACCGCCAAGAGCCACCGTCAACCAATCAACGGCACCAGCTCAGCCGCTTTGCACCAGCGCTGGCAGCAACAACAACAACGGCCTCCCACTCATCGGGCTTAATTGATTTTTGCCTCCCTCTTGGCGGGGAGGCCGATCGGCTGGTTCTGGCCGACTTGGCGGGCGCAACTCGGGCGGCCAATTGGCGAACCGAGTGGCTGCTCGCCCGGTGGAACCTAAATTTGGCCAGAAAGCAAACAAAGCTGGGCGCGAAGCAGCCAGAGCGAGAGAGAAGTAAAGTGAGTTGGTTTGAACGCGAAAGGAGGAATTAAGTGACATTCAGGTTAATTGGATCTTGATCTCGGTGCCTCCTTTTGGCGCCTTTGCAACTTATTTCACCTTTTCCCCACTCAGAGCTCCCATTTATCGGCTCCACTGGCTTGTTATGGCTCAGAGGCCGCGAGTTTTAGCTCCTCGCTCGCTCTGCGCTGCGCTGCGGTGGCGCCATTTTCAAATTGAGCCGCCCAGCAACTGGCCGCCGCTTGGCTGGGCCAAGCTGGTGCCGCGAACGCTCCTAGGCGCAACTCGCGCCGCTGTTATTGTCGTTGTCGCTACCGACGCCGCCGCTCTCGTTCAACTTGCCACCTCAAACTTGTCCAAACTCGGCCCCGAACTTGGAACCAATCAATCGATCAATCATGAGAGGCGGGCGCCATCTCCAATGGCGGCGGCCGCGGCAGCGGCCTGAGACGGACTGACACAGGCGTCGCGGCGAGAAAGTTGAGACTGGAGCGAGATTGAGATCGGCCGGACTGATTGGCGCCCTCCTGCCACTACCACTACCATTTCTACCGGTGCTAAAACCACCGCCGCCACTACTTCTCGGGTGGCTTCAGGGTGTAGCCGCCGTCAACAAGCACCCGCGAGCCAGTTATGAATGCAGCCTTATCCTTCGACGAGAGGTAGATGATCATTTTGGCCACCTCCTCTGGCTGGCCAATCCGCTCCACTAGCGTTGTCCGTTTTGCATTTGTTTCGCGCTCCGCTATATTGATTCCCATGTCGTCCAATATGGAGCTCGCAATTGGACCAGGTGAGACACAGTTAACCCGAACAAAGGGGGCAAAATCGTTTGCCAAGCACTTGGTTAACATTGTAATGGCTGCCTTTGACATGCAGTAAGCGAATTTGAACTTTGCCGGCTTGTCGTCCAAAACAGAGGAAACATTCACAATGGAGCCCTTGGTTGATTTTAACGCTTCAAAGGCGGCTAAACACAGGTAAACTACTGCATGCATATTAGTTGCGATGATTTTGTGGTAGACATTGACGCAGTTTTCATCATCAAATTTTGTTAGCGCTGTTATGGCCGCGTTATTAATCAGCACGTCCAAGCGGCCAAACTGGGCCAAGGTTGACTCAACCACAGACTTTGCAACCTGGTCGCCGGCCGCAAGATCAACCGCAAGCTCGAGGGGCTGCGGCGAGTGTTTGTTTTGGTGGCAGAAGCAGAGACGAGGGGGGGGTCAGTTTGGGTGCAGGTGGGGCGGCGAGTGCATCACTGTGCAATCTAGTCGCTCAGCTTACCTTGAAACCCTTGCTAGACTTCTCGCCGCACAAGAGTCCTGTCTCGCTCAACCTCTCCGCCTGTCGATCCACCAGCACCAGCCGATAGTTCAGCGCCGCAAAGGCCAGGGCAGTGCCACGCCCAATGCCCGAAGCGCAACCCGTAATGATAGCCACCTGATCGGAGCTGGCCGCCTCGGAAGCGGCGCTCTCCGCTGCCTTCCGGGCTTTTGGCGCCAGGCAGCATGCGTCACCAGAGTCTGTCATCCCTTTATTTCGCCGCCAAACTTGGCTCCCTCGGCCAACGAATCCGGCCCAATTGAATGTTTGCGTTCCCGCTCGCTTGAGCTCTGAGCCGGTTTCACCAGGGCCGCGCTTTGGTTGCGTTATCTCGGTGGCGGCGGCGGCGGCGGCGGCGGCGGAGACAGTGGCGGCCTAAGGGAGGCTGTTTCGGCCAGAGACGCTCGCTCTCCGGCTTCACAAGTGCTATACGAGCGCTACTTTAGGCCAACTTTTGATGCCCTGTCGTCCGACTAACTGGCTGACTAGCTGGCTGGCTGGCTGACTAAGTGATTGGCGTCTCTAGAAGTCGCTAGCTTTGAGCTTTGCTCGCTCCCTGCTCAACTCTGGCTCTAGATCTGGTCTCGGATCTCTGTCACCAAATGCAAGGTTAACTCTGAACCAAAACTGTCGCAAACACGAAAACTACAACAACTGCACCCAAAACAACTTGCTCAAACAGAACTAAACTGAGCTCGCGCTCGAGTCCCCCAAGACTCAACGTTGGCTCAGCTCAAACGCTCCCAGTGTTCGCCTGTCTGGCCTGCCGGCCGGCCGATCCTCTAAACAGGGTGGCGCGAATTAGATTGGCTATATGGCCAGGTTAGAGCTCGCTCGTTCTCTCCCTCTCTAGCGCTAGCTGGCTCAGCTAGCCAGGCTGCCACCTGGTTTGCTGACAGAGAGCGAGCGGCGTGGCGATGGCTCCGTTGGGGACCGATTTTGTTCATGCCGAAAATCAGAATACTAACGAGCCGGGCGCTGATTGTTAGACCGGCCCATTGTTGCTAGCGTGTAGCTGGTTGGCGTTGTTTCTGCATCCGTCGTCTAATGTTGGAATTAGCGCACATTGTTCACAGTATATGTTTTTCCCCATAAAGAGCGAGCGAAAGCAACGAAAACAACTAATGCCAATAGCCTGGGCTAGTCAGCCGGCCGGCCAACCAGCCCGTCAACTGTTAGCTTGATGGCGGCAATAACCTGGCGCCGGCTCCAATGAGAGATCAGTGTTGGCCACTGTTTTACAATACGGCTATCGACGCTTTCGATCTCTGTAGCTTGCAATGCGCCACTAGAGCATCGTTTGCTCGGCAGCAAGCAGCTAAAATTGAACCGAATCCGTAACACGGCAGCCGATTGCGCGATTTAAGTGAAACTGGAACATGTTGAACGAGCTCAAGTTTGTCGCTTCCTCTCCCCTTGCTCTCTACATCTGGTCGCATTAGAGCCTCGTTTGGTTCGAGATTTGATGGAACACGCTTGGCGCCAAATCACAACAGTTGCGCCACCCCCCCCCCGCAAGTGAGGCCAAATCTAGGCACTAAGAGTGAGAGAAAGAGAGGCCGGACTTTGGGGGAAGTGGGGGTGCCACTTCCGGCCGACGGCTCATCCAACGAGCGCGGTAACAGCTCATTAATTATGTAAAGCTGCAGCGCGCAAACGGAAACGAAGCTGGCCGTCCAATACTAAACCAGGCCACCAGTTTCCATGAAACGGGAGGCGTTCGTTTGCTGCCGCAAGGGCGACCATGCAATTATAAGCAAACGCTTTTTATATAGCTCGGCTCTGAGAGGATGTTTTAATATTTACTCGAGTTAAATCCTAGCTAGAAACTAACCAAATATACTTACAATATCTCTCGCCAGGCGGACTCGCCAAACAGTTGGAGCACCATGTCCTCCAAGCAACAGTGGATGAATCCATACATCTCGAGCTAGTTAGGCTAGTCTTCCTCAAATCGACGCTTTCTCGCCAATCCAAAGCTGGCTGGCTTTAGCTGAACGATCTTGACTTAAAGCTTCACAATCAAAACATCCGCTTAAGCGTGCATCTATCTTGACGCCCTGAACTTCCCGCCTTCAAACCTCCCTGATCCTCTGCAAACATTCGAACTAACTTCCATTTAATGGTAACAGCCTAAACCATCTCTCTCTCTCTCTCTTACTCTCACTCTCTTAGACAGCTCAATTGTAATACGCTGTCACTTCCATTCTGTCATATTGGCTTGGATCTCACGAGTTCTCGTTCGAAAGGGATCACGCTCATGTTCCGCCAATCATATCGATTCACTCGCGTTAGAGCCAAACTCGAGCTCCAACCAATCTAGTTCACTTCTCACTTGCCAACGCGGCTTCCGTCGTCTCGCCGGCGGCAAAATCCAGAATAACGGGCAAGTCAGGTAACTAGTGTGTTTTGATAGACTTGGGCCCCCCAGATTGAGACAATGCGACTGCGCTCGAGCTCGACTGAAGGGTTATTCTGTCCGATAGATGGCGTGAGGTTCGCGCTAGAGTCTCTCCTAAATAGTGCGCGCCAGACGTGAGATCCGGTCGCGCAAGGTGCGTTAATTTTCCGCATGCGCTAGAGCTAGCTAAATGCGTGAGTTCTTCGGACCCGATCGGCAACCAAATAAACAATCTCGTGAACCAATGCGAACTCTATCCTAGTCCAAAAACCAGGAGCTCCACTCGGATGACTCGTCTAGGAGTGTTGCGTTTGATCTCGGCTCCTTGAGCTGGAACAGACACAATCGCTCTGCCTATGAATCACACCAAAGCGCTAATTATTTGCTCCTCTACCTGAATTGCGGCTCTCTGCGAGCAAGGCTAGAAGTAGAAAGTACAACTAGAGGAGAATAGTTGACTAGGGAATGATGGAGCTATACATTCAAAGCCGCCATTTGGTTGGCTGAGAACAGAACATATAAAACCAACCGATCCGAGGCGGTTTTACTTATCAACGTCAGAACCACCTTCTACACGGACAAATTACGACAATATTTAAACAATTTCAATCTATCCTCGCTCGCTCACTCCCAGACCTGCAACTACCCCTCATTGAAGCACAAGAAAGCCACTATCACGCTTGCTGCAAACAAACAGCTCCTCTCCCCCTGTCTCTTGTCCTATCCCTCTGGATATCCTGGAAGAGTGCAACTTGTTTCGTATATTTGTCGCGGCGTGTAGACGAGCTCCGTGATTAAATTTCGAACTTGAGGACGCGCTGTCTCCCCACTCTATCAAGAGTCTAGCCGGTGGATTGTAGGGGGCGGCGCCACGAACCTCTCGCGTGAAGCTGTGAGGTCGACTGGAAGGCAGATAAGGTGAACCGAGAGTGGCTTGCCCAGCTCGGGACGTTGATAGCTCTGTCAATTGTTGTCGTCCCATGCCCTTAAGTAGTCAATCGGCAACTGTGGCTCGACTCCATCTTGGCGGAGACTCTTGCTGTGAACCCAAATCATTCCATCATATCCAATCTAGCCGACTAGACTAGACTGAACCAGCCACCATCTGCCATGATCCAAGACTCTCCTGGGACGCCCCTTATCGGTACTAAGATTTAGCTAACAGTGATTTGTAGACTCAACAAGAACACATAATCGAGAACGGATCTTTGATCAACATATAGAATCGTAGCCTCGCATGTATACGACAGATGAAATGTTGAACCGGTAAGTAAATGAACCTGCATTCACTCTTGGAAAATCTGTATAAAAGTCACATTTGTTTGTGTGACAAATCATCCGCCTATGTCTACACAAAAGCAGATGTTTTTAAACCCAGCTTTTGAAGCTCCTAAAGCCACAATCTCAGCTAGCTCACCAACAAGAGCTGATGATATGATTGTTCCGTTGCCACCCTGCTTATATTCGCTCCACCTGCAAGTCACTCAGGCGAAACGATTAAGTTCTATTTTCGCCTACGATCAAACTCTATTAGGGCCTGATGTGAATCTAACATGGAGCGACATTATAATGTCAGAAATTAACTCAAACATGACTAAGTGTTTAATTGAATCCTACTCGTCGAAATAAAACATTAGCAGTAGCCACATTTGACTTGCTTCACTTGTGTTGAAAAGAATAGGGAGACAGAGGACGCCGTCTGCAGGAAACTTGGTATTTAACAAAGGCTAAGATTCATCGTCAAAAACATTCTTACCAGAACTAAGTTCAACTTTATCCAAGATAGAAATCACAATCAACACATGTCGAAGGACGAAATATCACCACCATTTATTATATGCTCATCGATTTGCCCGAACCTATTTGTCCAGCCAGATCGAATCGACTAAAATTATCTCGAGTGAGACGGATAACTCTCAGTCTTTCAATTGCGGACAACTCAAAGCTATTGGACCTTATTTTACTTGTACAAGAAACATAAGACCAATCGAGTTTCAATTTCAGTTGGACTGGTATTACAGCTTTGAGACTGTGCGACTCGAGCAAGCACTTTCAAACCGCTCATATTGTCTCGCTACCCATCCAATTTGATAGATACCGACATGCGCAAGCCTTGAAGCCCCAGCATCTTGCTACTTCCAAGTGCCGAGATGGTAAGGCGTACACTATACCTCTGATAGACTATTCCGTCCAGACTCAAGCCATCCCGAATGACAGATTGGTGAATCGAATGTCATTTGAGTTTTATGTGACCACCCTATCATGAAACAGTAACAGAGGGACAGAGTAGGGGGTGGCTTCGAAAAGACACGCTTGTGCGCAATGTAATATTCTCCCACATAAGTTTATTTAGATTTTGACAGTATTCCAACTCAAACATATAAAACAACCCTCATAAGACCCCTTCCCACTGACACACGTACGGTATTCCTGCTATTGAAGGCTGAAATTGTACCATATCAGCATATTATTCACTCTAGCCCAGAATCGACAAATTCACGCAGAGGAAGCCATTTTTACTTCGATAAGCCTTAGCTCCAATTCATATTGCATCAGACCACTTCACAATCTTCCCGCAACTCATCAACAAGTTGCAATTCAACAGTCATTCTACTTTGACTTTCATTACCAAACTAACAACACATGTTCTCAACCAGCCCGAGTGATTGGAGCCAGTGACACAATCATTTACGTTTGATAGACCGACAATGTTGCGCTCAAGATAGCAGCTATTGGTTTTGATGCGCCAAGAAACAACAGCATTTTCAATTAGCGTGAACAACGAGACAATATTTCGCGCCAAACAAGAGTAACGCCAGATTGAATCACTATCATGAAGTGGAGTAACGAAGCAATTACATTGAACCTGTGCAGATTGCTCTTTCTGAATCTGCTGATCGAGTTCTGCCTATGTAACATAATCGGTGAAGAATCTAGTTTAACACATATTAACAGTGATAAAGCATCACAAGATAGGATATATACAAATAGGTTCGCAGTTAGAATAAGAAGACATGCCAATCCTGACGAGGTTGCCAAACATCTTGGATATACGAACATGGGTAGGATAGGTAGCTTAGAAGATTATTATTTATTTATTGGCCATCATGTAGCTAAAAGATCAATCGAACCGCATGAAACTTCGCATTTCGATGCCCACGAACACGTACTCTGGTCAGAGCAGCAACACGTAAAAAAGAGAGTTAAGAGAGATCTTATGTTGGATCTACCATCAGCCTCACCAGCTTCAGCCGCACAGAAAGTGTTAAAGTTCAGCGATCCGCTATTCGAAAAGCAGTGGTACTTCAATCATGGGGCTCGTGGTAGTTACGACATGAACGTGGCCGCGGTTTGGAAAATGGGCATCACTGGAAAAAATGTTGTCCTCACAATCCTCGACGATGGCGTTCAGGCCGATCATCCAGATCTCATAAGAAACTATGATAAGAAAGCCAGCTACGATATCAATGGTGGTGATGATAACCCAACTCCACAAGACAATGGTGAGAACAAACACGGGACTAGATGCGCCGGCGAGATTGCTGCCGAGGCTGGTAACGAATTTTGTGGGGTCGGTGTAGCTTACAATTCCAGCATCGGTGGTGTCAGGATGCTAGATGGTACTGTTACAGATGATGTCGAAGCCCAAGCCCTCGGTTTGAATCCAAACCATATCGATGTATATAGTGCCTCATGGGGTCCAGATGATAATGGCAAGACAGTTGATGGACCAGGACACTTAGCTGCTCAAGCATTTGTGAATGGTGTAAGAAATGGACGCAGGGGTCGTGGGAGTATATTTGTCTGGGCATCTGGTAATGGGGGCAAGAAGCAAGACAATTGTAACTGTGATGGCTACACAAATTCAATTTACACCTTATCTATCAGTAGCGCCACGCAACGAGGTCAGAAACCGTGGTACCTCGAAGAGTGTTCTTCGACTTTAGCCACCACCTATAGCAGTGGAACTCCAACTAAAGATGAAAACATTGTCACAGCAGATCAAAGCAATGAGTATGCTGATGCTCTGAGAGAGGGAAGGAAACCAAATCCAGCCAAATTCTGTACCCAAGTGCACACCGGTACATCAGCAAGCGCTCCAATAGCGGCGGGAATAGTTGCTCTCGCCCTTGAGGCGAATCCCGAATTGACCTGGCGTGATATGCAGCATATTGTTGTTCAAACTTCACGCCACGAGCCTCTAAGACATGAAAGCGGCTGGGTGCCCAACGCCGTTGGGCGTTACGTCAGCCACAAATTTGGATACGGTTTGATGGATGCGGAAGCCATGGTCAAAACCGCCCTCAGGTGGAAAACAACTCCGCCCCAGGTCGTCTGTCGAACAGGTGTAGATAACAGGGAAAGGTTGATTCAAGATGATCTTATAGTGACCATGAATACTAGTGCCTGTGCTGGCACTGATAATGCAGTCAATTACTTGGAGCATGTCCAGGCCAGAATAAGCTTGAAGTTCCAGCCGAGAGGCAATCTTAAAATCACTTTGATCTCACCCTCCGGGACACGTTCTCATCTATTGATGTCGAGACCACGAGACAGCGACGAAGACACATTCGATAAGTGGCCTTTTATGACAGTGCATTTCTGGGGTGAGCGACCGCAAGGGACTTGGAAGATCATCATAAGCAATGAAAACAGAAGGCGCATACCTGATCAACAGGGAACACTTTATTCGTGGTCCCTCTATTTCTACGGCACTACTGCTCCCCCACAAGATAGCATCCCCTTCAATAACTCCCAAGCAGGTAGGATACTTCCCAGAAGAACATACGACCAAGCAGTTTTCAACGACCTGGGCTCGTCCGGCAATGAGAATAGTGGATCGACTGACTCATCCAAAAACAGGGCACTCGCCTGGGCACCCGCATGGTTAGTGCCCATGGGTGTCGTTATGTCTGTATTTGTGATAACAATTCTAGTTTTTGTTACAATAGTTAGCGTATTGAGGGTGGGGTCCAAGGTTATCGGCAACATCGAGCTTAGATTTAGACCGAAAAGCCACTCATCTGCATCATATTCAAGACTAGAAAGTGAAACTAACCTAGAGTGCTGAGGCGCTTATTTTATAAACCGTAATAGACTGATGCCCTGCAGCAACACATAGATTTTTTGTTCTACAGAGAACAGTGTGCCCTCTCTATATGTCGCACTCGACATCTCAATTTTGTTGTTGCCTAATTATAGTCATTTACAATATGAACTCGTGCCTTGCATGTAGAGATCCTCCTGAAGAAACTTTGACAGAGCGTTCCCAGAACGAGGAGAAAGATCACAATGCATCAAGCATGGAATCACCTAGGGTTGATTTGGACGTCAAGGTGTCATTTGTATCAGAAGCTTGATTGATGGACACTCACTCAGCTGGCTTTTGCTCCAATTTCTGAATTGCCAGATCCAAGTTATACTTTTTTGCTGAATGACTATCGGCGTATTCCTTGAGCACATCTATTGGGCTGTTCTCGTCGTCTCTGTAATCAATGCCATGGCAGGTGTAATATACTTGGATTAGCTTGACTGCATCCTCCACAAGATCTTTTGAAAGCATTTCAAGTAATAAGTTGTCAGCGCGTTTATTGTAGGCCAGATATAATGACATCGGTCCAAAATGGCGCGTCGATCTAAGGTAATCAAAATCACTCTTGTGGTCAATATGATCATAAACTCTCCTCGTTGCGTCAACATATCTTGGATCGTCTGGCTCAAATTGAACACAAGCCCGGTTGAGAACATAGAGGTACTTCTTTGACTCGAGCAACTTCGACAGATGCTCCGCTTCGAAAAGTTTTGGAGGATCGATTGAAGCCGATGGGTCAGGGAAAAACATGTGATTCAATCGAGACCTCTCTTCATGAGTTGGAAATCTCAGAGTTCCATCTGGTTCCCTAACAGACATGAGACGATTTTTTCTTGTATACCCGGGCCCGATGTCAATAAACATAATTTTGAATTTTGTATACCCAACGATCTCCTCATCACGCGAGATAACCGCGGGTGGAGAATTATCTGGTTCCAGGACAGGTGGCATCTGAAGTCTGCCTTGAACTTGCTCGTACGCTTCCATCTTCGCTTTTTCTAACTGTTCGTTTGACATGAACATGATCTTGGGCGTCTTCAGGTATTTGACTGGCCTCCTTGCAAAGATTTTTTTCTCATCATAACGAGTGATGTCTTTCAATATTTTCTGTACATTTTCCTTGAAGAATATCTTCCCGATGTCATTCCTCTCTGTGCTGAGAGTCCTTCTGAACAAGGGCTGTAAGGGGATCATTGCTCCAATCGAAGTATGGCCAGATACTCGTAATAACTCGAGTTTACTAGATGATTGTCGTCAACTCGTGCCATTATTATGATTGGAATCACGCAAACGTGTTAGCGCCTCGTACTATAACAGACGCCAAGCGCGCTTTTCGAAGTCTACTGCTTGATCTCCACCATTGTCAATGGTCCATTGTTGCTACGTAACACTTCTCAGGCTATGACACGCGAATATAATGTGGATACTCGACTTTATCTTAGTCTAAAATTGTTCGAAATGAATAATGCTGTGCCAGATGGACATTTCTCGGCACTTCAAATTCAGGCAGACTCGAGCTCAGAACCACGCACGATGATCAATCTGCTAACTCTGCTTGGTACCCTTGCAATAGCCGGAAATGGTATCGGCTACTTTACTGTCCCTGGTGCCGTGCGCCTTGGAATTGGTCAATTGTTAAACCTGAAGGAGAACGGGATGGTTTTTCCGCAATACGTGAAGCCACCCTTCGCTGGGAAGTCCGAATTTTACATATACGCAATCAAAAATCCCAAGTAAGTAACGACGCCACGAGTGTTGATGGTTCTGTTCTGCCAGAAGTCCAACTGACGAGATCTGTTCAGAGATGTTTTGAATGGGAGCCCCTTGAAGTTTGAACTTAAGGGTCCGTACGTGTACAGGTGAGAGATTTTGGAAATCTTATATATATGTCATCATTTAACCGACGGGTGCTAAATAGTAATCGATTAAGTTACAATCTCCATCGTGATAACATTGTCTTCACAAAGTCTGGCGAGGCAGTCAGGTTTGACTCTCATAGAACAATGTTCTTGGATGAGCAGAGCTCAAACGATTTGGACGAAAAGATGTGGTTTATAAATCCCATAATACTCTCAACAATGAGCACCGTTCGATCAATGGTGATCGATAGGATACCTTTCCAGAGAGTATCAGAGCCAATTGTGTTCAACGCTGTTAACGTTCTGCTTGACACTTTTAAAGAACGTCTGTTTGTTCGAGGAACACCTCGTCTTTTGTTAGAAGGTAGAAAAGTTGAGTTGTTGGAATCCCTAAGCAATTTAGCCGAAAGATTCGGATTGAAATCCCTGCTTCCGCCTGGACCACCAGAGAACACCTTTGGGTTGGCCCACGCTCAGAACGCAACTGTAGACAACATGGAGATTTACGCTGGACTCGGTTCAACTAAAGACAAGTATGCAGAGGTGAGAAGGTGGAGAGGAAGGGACAGAATGGTTATTTGGAGCGGCCAATGCAATGTAATCAACGGAACCAATGGAGAGCTTTACAAGCCGTTTCTGGTGCAAGGAAAGCGCATAAAGATATTTCTCAAGGACTTTTGTCGTACTTTTCACCTGGATCCAGTGAGTGATATAGTGACCGTACAAAATGGCCTTAAGGCTCTAGAGTATGAATTGACTAAAACGCTCTACCAAGGGGTAAGAAACAATCCGCAGAACAAGTGCTAGTATGTATCAAAACCATCCACCTGTTGGTTTTTGATTCTAGCTTCCTAAAATTTCCATTTATCTTCGAACCATACAGTTGCAAGGATCCAAGGACTTACGACTGCCAGTATGACGGCCTTATAAGAATGGGTCCTTGTTTCTTCGATGCCCCTCTCTTCTTTGCAATGGGGAACTTTAAGGGAATGGACCGGAGAATTAGAAGCACCATAGGACAAGATGAATCCGAGATTTCCCTACCGGATAGGCAGTCGTTCTATTTGGATCCAGTAAGTAATCAATAGAGTTTCTCGCCTACAGAAAGGCAACATGGATAGTTCACGGAAACGACTCTCGATTTTTCTACCGGCAGATCACAGGCACGGTTTTGAAGGTGAATTTGACGCTTGTGGGAACTTTCAAAATGGTGCGGCAGCCATATATGAGAGATTTAGCGAAAGTTCGGAACCTCACATACGCGCCACTTTTTGCGACGCATGAGGTGAGTGCTGATTGGGTGATTCGTCATTTGATACCTATAAAACTGACATATTTCGTCGGACAGTCCATCGAATTACCTTCTTCAATGACAAATCCGCTTAAAGCCTTGCAGTTGCTGCTGGAGTATCATAGACCCTTGAATGTAGCGGGAATATTTATGGGATTTGGACTACTCTTGATAGGGGTTGTAAGAAATAGGAGGCTTAAGAAGCCGAACAACCAGATCAGTCCAACCAACACTTCTTAACCTGAAAAACCGAGCCAGACAAGCTAAAGATCGAATTTCGTGTGCTAGGCACGGAATGCTTTGATTTCGAGCAGAGAACTGATTGAAGATTTCGAGTCAAGCAATCTCGAGACAGAGTGAAATAAGCTTTGTGTATACCGATTCCATCTCGTGGTCGGCTTTTTTCTCGTGGTCTAAGAATTTCCGGATCGTCATCACATCTTTAATCAATAGCTGTAGCGAATTTGTTCCGAATTAAAAAGTCCCCTATCGCTTTGGCTACTTGATCAGGCAAGTCTTCATGAACAGCATGCCCACACTTGGGCAAAACTTTCATCATGAATTTGCCTTGCATGTGTCCTATAGTCAGAGTCTTGTCCAAGCGGTCGATGCCAGCAAGGAGCAGGAACTTTCCTTGAACTACTGCGTCTAGAAGTTGGGTCGAAAGACCATCAAACCAGCCATTCCAGTATGGCTGTGTCTTACCGAGATCGGTTCGCCAACTATAACCCGATTTTTCTACCTCGAAGGGTCTCTTATAGCCTTGATTTTGAGTTCGTAAACGTGCGTCTCCAGGTGACTCGTCTCCAGTTTCCTCTATGATTGAGGAATCATCTGGACTCTTGTAGAGTTGAAGCGGAGGTCTAAAGTTGTGCGATGAGTCACTTTTCAAAGCTTTGAGACGTTGGGGCAGGGGCAACCTGGGGAGTTGGCCAACAGTAGGTTGGTTATCGTCAGACAAGTCGAGCATAACATGAAATTTATGCTGTTTGAGTGGTTTAAATATTCTCGATAGGTTCTTGTCCATAGGAACATCGTGTATCGACAGTTGACCATTTGCTATGTTGACTAGATTACCTGGCATAGATACCCTAGCCGCATTCACATTTTTTGCCATACCTGACCGGACACACCATTCGATAGCGCTGCTAAGGGTTGGGAATTTTTTCGGCCGAATTTGTATCACAGACATCATTAAGGGTAAAGCATCTTTGGCGGTTCCCTCTACAACATCGATAATCACAATGCCAGCCAAAGAGGGGAGAGATTCTGTGCAATTTATAGAGCATTTAATGGCGATAGCACCACCCATGCTATGACCAATAAGTACCACTCTGGGTGTTTCAGGAAAACCGCAAATACGGTGGGTTGCTTGAGTTACTGAAATAACGTCAGAAACCAATGTATCGATATCCATTTGCTCATCATCTACTGTTTTACTGTCTCCATGACCCCTCAGGTCAATTGCCAGAATTCGGCAATGGCAAATCTGACATATGTGCCGGGCGAACTGAGCCCAAGTTAAAGCCGAATATCCTCCACCATGCAAAGCTACAAGCGTCGGAACATTAGAATACTTTGTGATTTCTGATTGAGTTATTTCAAATTTGGTTGAATCAAATTCTTGGCCGTAGTCTCGCTTTGGCGCGTATGGTTGTTGGAAGTTTTTGAGGTAAATTCGGAAGCTGTTCCCCTTGGGGGACTTGTCGTTTGGGTCATCCAGGTCAATGTCATGCGCCTCATCGAAGTACTCTGTCCAACAGACCGGAGAATAGTCTCTCTCGGCCCGTGCTGATGTTCTGGTTGCTAAGTTGGTCATATTTCATCGATCTGCAAATTGTCATGGCTCTTCCAAATGGCTTGAAAATTAATTTTGAGTAGTGTTTTTATTATTTTTCGTTTTCGCTGGGAATCCCCGATGTTGAGCTCCTCTTTCGGGGACTTTTGTATATTGGCGGGATATTTCTGCGCTTACCGATGATATTTTGGGGTTTTTTACACGGACCGGCCGAAAATTGAAAGTTTGAAGTCGTAGATCACATCCGGGCGAGGAATGATAAAGTAACCCTATAGAACAAGAAGGATTCCCACGAAAGTGGATTTTGAGAGCAGAAATCTGATTCCATGAATCCGATTTTGGAGTGATGTCACGTAGTCCGGTCATCTTATTGCCGGGTTCCATTGATCTGAATCACTGGAGCGAGGATAATTATTCCGACTTGGGGTGTTGGTCGTTGGTGATGTTCAGATGAGTTATGAACCTAAGACAATATTGTAATTTTGGTTTGAAGTTCCTAATATACTTCTCGGTCTCGTTTTTAACAGCATCACCCGTGAACATATATTTGATATGGTAAAGGAAATCACAGATAGTATTCAGGTGTATGATCTCTGAAGATCTGTCTACTTTTTCTAGCATCTCGTAAATCTCTATTGCCACATCCATCATCACTTTAGATCTTTCTAATCTTGGTAGGAAAGGTCCAATCAAGCAGCAGACAAACAAGAACTGACTCTCCGTTTCAACTGCCTGTTTGATTTCCATCCGCCAAAAAGAGGGCAAGCAGAAAATTTGGCCAGTGCTAGAATGGTGCCAAATAGCGTGTGTGAGGGCAACTAGGTAGCTGATTTGAGATTCATACATCCATTCGTGGCTATCACAGAAGTTCATCAAGTGTAGTATATCATGAGTATGTGACGGATTGGTCAATAGAGGAGATTTCATATACTCCAAAATTTTCGAATTTAACACGGAGTAATAAGTCGGTGGGAGAGCAGTCATGACTAATCCTATCGCATTCATCCATTGGGACATATGAGATCTATCTTGGTTTACATAAGAAGTGAGCACCAGATCGAGGATTGCGTTGCCAACAATACTAGGAGAGACTGGCAAGGCCATTAATTCAATCGCTGTAGCATGTACAGCGTGAGACTTGACATTCAGAAACTCATTGAATCTCCAGTCAGTGTGGTAGAATGCATTTCTATTTTGCAATGTGTCGACTAATCGGCCGATCAACTTGCTGTAGTAATCTTGATTGGGGATCCATTCCTCTGATGGTTGGTTAGATGAGGAGGAACTTCTTTGGAGATATTGATTGAAACTTTCGCTAAGGAACCAGTTAGGTGGCTTGATCTCAGCAAAAGAGCCCACCACTGCGGATATCAATTTCCTCTTTAGCGCGGACGGAAGTTGCGAGTCATAATAGTGCAGGGTATTGTAGAGGTACGTGAGAGGTTTATCATGAAATTTGTACAAGCAACCAAACTCGTCCAATAACGCATCAATCTTGATTGCAGCATTGGGTGATAGGATTCTTAGCTCGAGGGCTCTATGGATCAGTATGTCAAAAACCGGGATGAATCTTAGACAGACGTTACTGAAGAAGGACGGTAACGTTTGGCCCATGGATGGTATGTTGTTTTCATTTAGAAAGTCGTGATAGTATTTCTCAGGATGTCTTCTCAGGAAGTCCATGTTGTTTTCATAAGAGTTTGCACTTGATCTCCAATGTTCAGGTGATTGCGTTTTACAAAATTTCTGCACCGTCGACCTAAAGTCCGAAATTTTCAATAACAATAATTGAATTATGAAGAAGCAAACCTGAGCCTCGCATCCGTCGAAGCTTCTGAGGCACATGCATAGCAATAATCTGTCTAGACTTATAATCTGAAATTTCCATATGAGATCATTAAGAGCCTCCGCGTATTTGTTCACATGCTGACCAGCAACTGAATTTGCAAATTCATACACTAGGTAATCGACGAATGTTCTCAGATGGGCAGATAGCGTTCTTATCCTAATGTTATCTAATATCCTATAAACCACTGGATTCAAATAGTCGTTATCTAGCAACATTTTCCACAGGACACATATAAACAAGGGTGGTGCATTAGGCTGTGAGAAGTGGGCTACCAAATTGCTCTCGTTTACCATCGCCTTCCACTTTCTGTATTCTTCCTCGACTGCGGGTCTTAGTTGAGCATTGTCTGTCTCTTTCATGGAAGCGTTTCTAGCGAAGAAATCCTTTATTATCGAGGGGAAGAAGTTCAAGGTAGAGCTAGACCAGCTTAGTGGTGTCACCTTGTTAATATCGTTCAGTATATCCTCCAAGAAGCTTGCCGTAACATGTTCGCTTGCCGTTATGTGAGTTGAGCGGGCGAGAACTAAGACTAAAACTTTATTCAGCTCCTCTGAGTCTCCATTTATCATGTGTTTAGATGTTTTGGTATCATTAGGGTGTCTTGTGTTTGTGATTGGCATATTCAGAGCCTCGTAGTTCGAAAGGCCCAGAAGTAGTTTAAGTTCTGTAGCTTCCATGGTCATAGAGAGTTGCATAAGATTAGCACCATATACCATTGGAGATATATTATGAAGTTGAATAAGAACTTGGAATTTGTAGTGTATGGGTACATGATGAACTCGATGATTATACATTTCCAGTAGAACGTGATAGATATGCCAAGCTTGGAATCGCCAAACCGCATTCGTACCACCCATCAGATGATTTATGAACGATTTAACTCCAAAGGACTCACTGTCAGTGTATATCAGCAATCTACCATAAGTTTCTATGAGGGCGGAAGTCAACAACAAGTTAGCCTGAGCTGCAGCTCTATTTTGAGCTAACGTGATTATTCTCTGAGCCAAGGTGTGTAACAGAGCTATCTTGCTGTGCGTTGTGAGAGAATCAAGTAGAGCAACAGGCAGCGGTAGTGCTTGCATGGGGTTTGGATTGTTAACAGGGTCTACTTTTGAAAGACAATCAACGAAATTGCTCACTGGATAGGCACTTTTGTTCAACCCATGAGCATTCAAGAAGACAGCATCTCGGAAGTCGGCCCTGGAAATCGTGTCTTCACACTTCTTTAGGTTTGTTATATACTCATAGTGGAGTTGGATTGCTGGGGGTAATGGGGTGAAAAATTTCACCTGCTCAGCTTCCGCTCGTTTGACGAGATGCAGCCAGATTGATGCAGCTGCGAATACATGAGTAGATAGCGGAAAATCTTCTTTAGGTAGAGGTAATGTCTTTCGGCTAGGATATAGCACGTCAAACAGCTTAAGCACGACAACGATGTCCGAAAGTGCTGATTTAGTGGAGCCAGTGATATATTGTAATATCGCCCACATGAGATGCTCTCTTCCTTTCTTGAGATTTCTAGCTTTGATTTTTTCGCACAGAGATTCAATTAAGTGGTTGAAGGAAATGGTTGCTTGGTTGAATACTATGTAGAATAGGATATTGTTTGAAAGGTGCAACCATTGAAATAGATGTTCGCTCGAGTCCACACTTAGCTGGGTGTAGTCCTCAATGTTTAGCGGTGACTTCTCCATCGCATGAATCAGAGTTACAGCTATTTGTTCGATCAGTTCGGAGCATCTCGTCTGTTGGGCGGGTTTTGGACTCAATGATAGAGTGTTGTAGATCATGTCTCTCGAGTACGGTTGCTCTAGTAGATATCTCACTTGTCCAACTTGGGGTTCCTTCAACTTGTCTTTATAGGGTAGCAATCCCTTTAATTGAAATTTGGCCGAGATGGCATCAAGTCTCCACGAGGGATTACCTTGACACGTGCTGCACCCAACGACAGGTAAGAGATCAGGCCTGTTGACGATAGAAAATATCTGAGCCGTCGGCCTAAAGGATTCGATGAAATGGTAAAAGAGCTCAGCGAACTTCCAAACAGGTGCATTACCTTGGGTAATCTTCTTCTGCAGTTCATCTAGGCTGAGATAAGCTGGCAGTAAGCAAGCCTCTCGGTCAAGGATCATGGAAAAGGTTGCGTAGAGGGTGTCCAATTGGGGAATTATTGCAATGTCAAACCTCTCTGGTAAGGAATATATGATTTCAAGAACGTATTTAAGGATATCTCTCACTCCTTTGTAGTCGACATTTGGCAGAATTTCAGAGATGAGTCCGAACGACCTCATCCATGAATTCTGATTGTGATAATCAAGTTTCTCGCAACTTAGTAGAGCCTCACAGACGGCCTTGCCAAGATTAGGGTGTTGCTGAACTAGGAGTCTCAGCAGATCAAATAGAACGTCAAACTTCGTCGCTGACTTGACTTGCGCCATGAGGTTGACGTAATGCTTAATTATCTTATCAGGCTCTGAGTTGGTGCTGATGGTTAGTAGTATTCTCTTCATTCCTGGACAGTTGGAGCTATTCTTTCTTGCGTCCACTTCATGAGGCACAGCAAAAGCCATGAAACTATCCTCGAGAACTTCAGATTTGAGCGCCGATTCCACATATTTTTGTACGATATCCTTCGAGATCGCCATATCGACAGTTGTCTTGGGTGGCTGTCACGCTAGTGCAGCCAGTTGAGGTCAACAGCTCACAAGATTCCGGGTTGAAATTATAACGTTCACTCCGGAATGGTCAATGTTTTTGGAATAAACAGCCTAATCGGGTGGAAAATAAATAAACACACCGGTGAATTAGGGGATAATTCTGTGCTTTTTCGCGGATTGCGAAAAGCACGAGGAATGACATGCAAGGCCGTGTAGTGTGTGTTCGTGAGTTTATTCTTATGAAATCGAGCTGGTTACATTCTCGCTCAGGTATTACATTATGTGATGAAGATCTACAAGACAGAATCCACTACTAACCCCACTGGATGTAATCATTTGCATGTCTGAATTTATGTATATTTATATATATATATATAGATATCTGTAATTGGGTGTGTATGTATGTATAGTTGTTTTGGTATAGGTTTATATATATATATATAGCTTAATTTAGCACCAAAAGTGAGGCGCGGTACATTGATGTTTTTTGGTGTTCACGCTTTTTGGCCTGGAATACCTGGTCCGGATGGTTTTTTGTTGATGAGAGATTTGTGGATGTGTGGGATAACTCCACCGCCGGCAATCGTGGCCTTAATAAGAGAGTCTAATTCTTCGTCACCACGGATAGCTAGCTGAAGATGCCTTGGGGTGATACGTTTTACTTTAAGATCCTTACTGGCATTGCCGGCCAACTCTAAAACCTCGGCAGTCAAGTACTCAAGGATGGCGGCTGAGTAAACGGCCGCCGTGGCCCCAACTCTGCCGTGAGAGGTCGTTCTGGATTTTAGGTGACGGTGGATACGGCCGACTGGGAATTGGAGTCCAGCTTTTGCTGACCGCGACACGGCCTTCGCCTTTGATTTTCCTGAATCTTTACCTGCTTTTCCTCCAGCCATTTTCTAAATGTATTCACTACTCTTTGATCTATATGTACAAAGTAGAGGTTAAGTGTCTTGGTGTTTGGTTGGGTCCAGTTGATTTTGGTTGTTAAGAAGTGATGGCTGTAATATGTTAAGTATAGTTTTGCCCTTTCTCTCTCCTGTTAGTGTCGAGTGTTGGGTTTGTTTTGGGTCTTGTCTGTGCGCTCCGAGAGGCAATTGCTGTGTACTATCCATGAGCGCGGCTGGCGCATTTGGGCGAGCGATCCCAAGAATTGCCGTTGGAATTCAACCGTCCGACTCTCCGCTTGCTCGCTCAATTTTGATCGCAAGAGAGCTGGCCTGCGCACAAAAGCGCCCGACACAAACAGGCGACCGCTTGTGCGCTTCTGGCCGCCCGCCGCTGTCTGGCGCGCTTCTGTTCATTGCGCCTGTGTGCCCGCTCGAGGCAGCGCTCGCGCAATGGGCATGGGGAAAAGCGCAAAAGCGCAGCCTACACAGAGAGCAGAGCGCCAAAAAGCGGGAAAAGTGGCGCGCATTTGTGCGAGCGGGTGTTCCTCTCACACGCAGTCCGCTGTGCGCCTTCTTGGCCCTGACACTCGCGAGTGCTCCTGGACAAGGACTGCACAAGCAAGGAGTGGGGGCCGAAACTGTGCGGGGTAAGCTCAGGGGAGGGAGCAAACTGTGCCAACTAGCGCACGGTCGAGCGGGGAGAAGCGGAGGGGGCGCGCAGCTTCGGGGTTTTGGCGCGCAAGCAGGCCCAATGGAGTTCACCCCAATTGAGACCCCCACAATTTATCCCCACTGGATCGGCCAGACAACCAGTCTTGAGCCGGCCGAACCAGAGACGAGACCAGATAGGCGCACTGCAGGCTAGCGGGACACACATGGCACAGATTTCTGGCGCAATTTGGCGAACCCAAGTTAACCTCAAATCGGCGGGTCCTGAACTTGGGAGTTCGGAAGAACAACCTTGCTGTGCACTTTGGGGCATTAGTTCGGGCACCAACCGCTGGGTGCCGACTCGGGCGCTTCTATTTTGGGCGCCCACTTGCACGCGCGGCCCGACTCCACGGCGCATGTGCCTCCGCGAAACCAAACTCGCAACCAGCAACACATCCAGCCACCAACCAATTCAATCAGCCTCCGCCACTCACCTCGAGCACACTGCTCCAGATTTGGACTGAACGCGCGAGAGGAAGCAGCAGGAGCGAGGAGAGGAGCGAGAGCGTTAGAGAGAGAGCTAGCGAGGGGAGCTGGAAGTGAGAGTGGCCGCCGATTAGCCGCCCCTCTCAAGTGACACCCAAACAGGCGGCCGCCAGAGACAGGAGGCCGCGCGCTCAATCTGGCGCCAGCAGTCAATATGCAAGACGCAGGATGCAGGACACAAGCAGCAGCAGCAGCAGCAGCAGCAGCAGCTGGAGCAAGCAGCAAGTAGCGAGGTGCTTGGGCCAGCCAGGCGGACGCGCCGAGCAGAGGTGAGATGGTTGGCTGTGCGGCGACGCTGGCGGCCAGGCCGGCGCTGCACCTAGTGCTGCTGCCGCTCCTGCTGCAGCAGCAGGCGCTCGTCCAAGCGAAGGGTGTCGCCGGTCTCGGCAAGGCTGGCGGCGACGGGGGCGGCGGCTCGGACAAGGCCGGCCAGCAGGTGCCGCCGGAGGTGTACAACGCGCTCACTTACGCCGGCACCGCCTTCCTCCTCACACTCTCCGTCCCGCTCCTCCTGTACGGGCTGAACAAGCTGTTGAACTGGCTGGAGGAGTGTTGCGGTTGCGGCTCGGCCGCCAGGAAGCAGAAACAGAAGCAGGAGGCGGCGGGCCAGCGAGACTCGCCGCCGCCGCAACAGCCACAGCCACAGCCGCCCCTCCTCCCCTTCGGCGCACCCCTCGGACTGCAGGAGAAGCCGCAGCAGGACCAGCACGTCGTCTCGACGCCGCGCTCGCCAGTCTTGGAGGCGCAGCGGCAGTGGAATCATGTTGGCAGGAACAATGTTTGTTAGTCCAGGTGGAGGGCAATTATCGGATCGGAATAAAGGCGTTTGCGCAGCGCGCTGATCTCATTCGATCTCCCTGTTGGCGTTGCGGACGAGCTGCGCGCGCGAGTCAAGCGAGCTCGCGCCAGGTAGTTGGCAAACAATTAACCTCAGCGGCGGCGGCGGCGGCGGCTGCACGGAGCGGCGGGCTATTTGTTCAACACGCAGCCCACTTGCGCTCAGCCTGTGCCTCTAGCAGCGGCGGCGGCGGCGGCGGCGGCGGTGGTTGAGGCAGCCACAGCGGCAGCAGCAGCAGTGGGCCGACGAGATTGAGCGCCTCTGGCCAGCTCAGCGGCTCGCGAGATTCAAATTTCGCCGCCAGCATCATGTTTGCGCGGCTCAGTTTCCGTCTGGCGCCCGCTAATGACTCTGCAGTCGTTGGGGCTGGTTGGCGCTGCCGCCGCCGTCGCCGCCGCTCGCCACTTAGCGCGCGCGATTGTCCTCGCCGCGCCCGCCAGCGACCCTATGCTCGCCCATCCCTCGGCCGCCCGCTCGGCCGCCTCCGCGAGCTCGCCCAGCGAGCATCCCTCTGGCCGCTTTTTCGCCGCTCACACTTGGCCGTCTCTGGCGGCGCCAGTGTCCTGGTCCATTAGCAGGCCGCCTAGCGTGCGGCGCAGTCACAAGTCGGCTCCCCTCTCGCTCTCTGCCAGCGAGGACGCGCCATTCCTCCCTGGACCGGATGGCCGGCAGCGAGAGCGAGCAGGTCCCTTGCTGGTTCGTTTGTTATAATAAGATAAACGAATTGTGTCTGTGGCCCAATCATGTTTCGAGCGCCAGACAGGAGCGCGGCTGAGAGGTGGCAACCTGTGAGCCAGCGTCTAGTGGCTCCACTAGCTCTCCAGTGCGAGCGTCATGGTTTATTCTAAGCTCAATCCCAAGGCTCTTGTCCTGTAATGGGGTTAGCCGGCCAGGCTTAGCCCAAGCTCGGGCTCTCGCCTCAAGCGCGAGCAGCGGGGCTCAGTTTTGAGCGGAGGGCGAGATTTGCTCCAAATCCTGAATAGTCTGCGCCTCTCAAGACGCACTTTTCTTCCTCGCCGCTCCAGTCTCCCTGTTGCAGGTAATTGTGCGCTGCCGCTGGTTGTGTTTTGCGTTGCGCCGTTGAAATAATAGATGGGCTGTTGGGTCGTTCGCTGGAGCTATCAGGAGGCCGATCAGGGGCGAAAGTGCGCCCGGCGCCGCGCGAGTTGGGAGCTCACCTGTGTGGCTCAGCTGAGCATCCAGTCGGCGAGCTCGATTTCCTTCCATTCCAATCCATTCGCGCGCTTGGAACGAAAGCCAATCTCCTCCGGATTCAAGCGCAACCAAAAGCCCGCTCGCTCAGCCCGAAGTGGGACACTTGGCAGCGGCGGCGGCATTGTTGAGCCCTCCCGACTGAGGGCCGAGCTGGCCAATTCAAAAATATTGCCCGCCCGTCAGGCCAACAACACCTGACCGCCGGCCGCTCGGACTAGCGCGCGCGGCCGAGTCTCGGCGAGCTGGGCGCCCGGAGCCGCTCGCTGGCCCCATTGATGGATAGAGATCCATCCCGGTGGCCGGGCTGGTAGGCGCGGCGGTTAGATGTGAGGCTCGAGATAGCGGAAGCTCCGCCGCCAGCCACTAAATGCGACTGCAAAAGGCTAAGCCATCGAATGATCGATAGTGGTCGTTGGTTTGGAGGCGCTTCCGCTTGGTTCCATTGGGCGCCCAATGGAGCAGGAGTGTGGGTTTTGCCGGCTAGTGCGAGCGGGGCGACGATTAGATTAGATCTAGGGGGGAGGGGGGGATCTAACTGGCCTTGCTCGCGCCCACCGAGCAAGCGGGCCGGCTGGCCTCGATGCTGGCCGAGCAAGCAAGTTTTGTGCTGGGAGGGAGGAGGAAAACAGGCACATGCAACCGCCGGCAATCATCATGGATCATCCCGAGTTCGAGAGCCATCAATCTGGCCACCGGCGGCGGGCCGATTGTTTTTCCAGCCTAGCGCCGCTCTCGGCGGCCAGCTCTCGAGGGGCGGCGGCGGCGGCGGCGGCGGCGGCGAGCCATGGCGACTCTCGGCCGGCCGGCTGCCTGGCTGGCATAAAACCGCACCCCAATTGGAGGGAGGCAAATTATCTGCGTGGGCCAGCGGCAAATTCGAGCCGGCTCCAAGTGTGAGAGCTCCCACTGACGGTGGCGGCGGCTGTGGGGGGGGGGCGCCTATTGAGCGCTGGCCACTCGTGCGTCCCATTGGTTGCGCCGATGGGCTCCAATGGTGGGCGCAAATTTGCGAAAATTAATTCGCCTGACGGGAGCCCATAACTTTCTATGGGCCAAGTAGTGGCGCCTCCGCTGCTCTCGATGGCCATTGGGTTGCGTTGGTGGCGCTGCCCTTGCGCCAGCAAGGCTAACATTGTTAACACTATCACCATTCGAGCGGCCAGCCCTCGCTCGCCAACTCGCGTCCGGCCAACGCAAGTCGAGCTTGCCAACTCAATTGACAAAACGGAGCCCCCTATTGGCACAAATGGCCGGCGAGCAAACAAGCTTAGGAGGGCCAGTCGGTTGGCCAGAGCGGCCGGCAAAGCTCGTGTCTGTCTTTGATAGCTCGCTAAGCCAGTTAGCGCGCGCGCAAGTTGCCCTCATTGTACTCTGGCCGCATCCCCTCGATTCTGGTCCCGATTTTCGAGCAACCCGTCGCACAATCGCCAACTTACATGTATTTGTTCCTGCCCACTCGGTTGGCCAGTGGCTGGCCGGTCATAATCTTTGCCTTGCCACCATGAGCGCGCGTTCGTTTGAGTCAGTCCACTCCGCTTGGCTGAATCCAAATGCGGCCGAACAGTGAATTGAATGATAGATTTGCCATTGTGTAAGCGCATTTCCTGGCCAACCCTCCCCCTTTTGGCCGCTTGAGCCGGCTTTAAGCGGTTAGGCGGCCCAGCTGGCCACTGAGTCGGCGCCACCGCCTTTGGCCCGCAATCATGGGCTCCTTGTTCGCTCGTTAACAAATTGTGCAACCCATTTTAATGGCCCCCACCAGATATATGCTGGCCGACGGTTTCGGCCGAGCAGCCTGCTTGCGCTCGGACGCTCGAGCTCATACTTGGGGTTCAGCCAAGCGGCTGCATTTCAAGATGGCAAAGTTGTTGCCGAAACGAAGCCGAGACTTCCGTGCGCGGCAATCGGATGACTCATTTGTGGACAAAACAGGCCGCCCGTCCTGAGCTGGCAAAAGCTCACTCCAAGCCAAAAACATTATTGCCCCTTTGAGCGCGCCCAAGAGTCAATCATTGCGCAATTATGGGCTAGACAAAGGCAAGCGAGCTGCCGGCCGAAACGAGCAGCTTGCGGCCAGAAGTCAGCATCGACGAGCCAGCTTGTGCGTGGCTTGGCCGCTGCAGTTGCTGTTGGCGCCAACAATCAACTTAATGGCTCTCCGGCGACGCAGCTTGATTTTGGGACCCCAGCGCCGCCACTTGCTCGTGGGCCGGCATTTGCCGCGGTCACTCCATCGCTGGCCGGCGCATTAGCGTTGCCCCCAAAACCTGGTCCACCACTTTAGTGTCCGCTTTAAAATCATCCCTCGGCTCGCTGGCGCCGAGACGAGATGGCTGACGTTTGCAGTTGGCGAGCGGCCGCCCTTTTTGTCGATCAGTTTGGTGGCGCGAGAGGTGGCGAGGGGCGCCTAGCGACTTTGCGCACACGCGTGCAAACCTCTCTCGGCGCCAGCCAAAAGTGAGCGCCCACCTTTCCTTCGGACGGAACAAAACTCACCTCTTCTATCAACAGAATGGCGCCCCAAAACTTTCCATTGTCTCGCCACAAGCAGCGCACCTCTCGAGTTGGGGCCGTTTAGTCGAGCTTAAGGCCAAATTGGTCCGCCTGCAAGCGACAACCGATTTGTCCGCGGCTTTTTCCGCTTGATTATCGACTGGAGTTTCGACCAAACTTGGCATCAATCACATTTGGTGAGTCTCAAGTCTAGGATAAATTTGGACGATTTCAGGTGCCTGAGTGAGGCGAGTTTGGGAAAACTTCTGCCAAACTAATCGCAACCAACCAACCGACCAGCAGTGGCTCAGAAGCCAAGTTATAGAGCGCAGAGCTCGCAAGACTTGAGCTGATGTTTGTTTGTTGAAGCAAGAGAAGCTTTCGTCGGACATCAACGGGCCAACTCCGGCGGGAATCACAATCTCGAGCCTCCACCATCCAAGTTAATGGTGGCTATTTCAGTTTATTTAACACATGCTCGCACCTCCAGGTGTCGGCACCAAACTGGGGCTTATAATTCGACATTTAACTACACAATTTATTGCACCTTGGAGGCAGCTGCAAATGATACCATCAATCGGAAATGATCTTCCACGAAAGCGAGCATTCATTCAGTTGGACGTTGCGGCCAACAAAGGAGAGTCTGAACTCGAGTGAGGAGTAGAGATGCTCGAGTCTAGTCGCGTCACAAACAATGCGCGTGGGGGGAGCCTTCAGATTGTTGTATCGCAGTCGATGTTGGTTGAGCCATATAGCGAGCTTAGTTCAGGCATCAACCGCTGGGTGCCGACTCGGGCGCTTCTATTTTGGGCGCCCACTTGCACGCGCGGCCCGACTCCACGGCGCATGTGCCTCCGCGAAACCAAACTCGCAACCAGCAACACATCCAGCCACCAACCAATTCAATCAGCCTCCGCCACTCACCTCGAGCACACTGCTCCAGATTTGGACTGAACGCGCGAGAGGAAGCAGCAGGAGCGAGGAGAGGAGCGAGAGCGTTAGAGAGAGAGCTAGCGAGGGGAGCTGGAAGTGAGAGTGGCCGCCGATTAGCCGCCCCTCTCAAGTGACACCCAAACAGGCGGCCGCCAGAGACAGGAGGCCGCGCGCTCAATCTGGCGCCAGCAGTCAATATGCAAGACGCAGGATGCAGGACACAAGCAGCAGCAGCAGCAGCAGCAGCAGCAGCTGGAGCAAGCAGCAAGTAGCGAGGTGCTTGGGCCAGCCAGGCGGACGCGCCGAGCAGAGGTGAGATGGTTGGCTGTGCGGCGACGCTGGCGGCCAGGCCGGCGCTGCACCTAGTGCTGCTGCCGCTCCTGCTGCAGCAGCAGGCGCTCGTCCAAGCGAAGGGTGTCGCCGGTCTCGGCAAGGCTGGCGGCGACGGGGGCGGCGGCTCGGACAAGGCCGGCCAGCAGGTGCCGCCGGAGGTGTACAACGCGCTCACTTACGCCGGCACCGCCTTCCTCCTCACACTCTCCGTCCCGCTCCTCCTGTACGGGCTGAACAAGCTGTTGAACTGGCTGGAGGAGTGTTGCGGTTGCGGCTCGGCCGCCAGGAAGCAGAAACAGAAGCAGGAGGCGGCGGGCCAGCGAGACTCGCCGCCGCCGCAACAGCCACAGCCACAGCCGCCCCTCCTCCCCTTCGGCGCACCCCTCGGACTGCAGGAGAAGCCGCAGCAGGACCAGCACGTCGTCTCGACGCCGCGCTCGCCAGTCTTGGAGGCGCAGCGGCAGTGGAATCATGTTGGCAGGAACAATGTTTGTTAGTCCAGGTGGAGGGCAATTATCGGATCGGAATAAAGGCGTTTGCGCAGCGCGCTGATCTCATTCGATCTCCCTGTTGGCGTTGCGGACGAGCTGCGCGCGCGAGTCAAGCGAGCTCGCGCCAGGTAGTTGGCAAACAATTAACCTCAGCGGCGGCGGCGGCGGCGGCTGCACGGAGCGGCGGGCTATTTGTTCAACACGCAGCCCACTTGCGCTCAGCCTGTGCCTCTAGCAGCGGCGGCGGCGGCGGCGGCGGCGGTGGTTGAGGCAGCCACAGCGGCAGCAGCAGCAGTGGGCCGACGAGATTGAGCGCCTCTGGCCAGCTCAGCGGCTCGCGAGATTCAAATTTCGCCGCCAGCATCATGTTTGCGCGGCTCAGTTTCCGTCTGGCGCCCGCTAATGACTCTGCAGTCGTTGGGGCTGGTTGGCGCTGCCGCCGCCGTCGCCGCCGCTCGCCACTTAGCGCGCGCGATTGTCCTCGCCGCGCCCGCCAGCGACCCTATGCTCGCCCATCCCTCGGCCGCCCGCTCGGCCGCCTCCGCGAGCTCGCCCAGCGAGCATCCCTCTGGCCGCTTTTTCGCCGCTCACACTTGGCCGTCTCTGGCGGCGCCAGTGTCCTGGTCCATTAGCAGGCCGCCTAGCGTGCGGCGCAGTCACAAGTCGGCTCCCCTCTCGCTCTCTGCCAGCGAGGACGCGCCATTCCTCCCTGGACCGGATGGCCGGCAGCGAGAGCGAGCAGGTCCCTTGCTGGTTCGTTTGTTATAATAAGATTAACGAATTGTGTCTACTCGTCGGAGTTCCTGACCCACAGAGTTCTCGGATCTCCAAACGGGCTTTGAAGTTAGTGCTGCACCTCCAGAAGACCCCAATCTCGATTGGACCTATCTAACAAACCCTGAAGAGGATCTGCTAGGCTCGATTGTGACCGAAGGTGACCGCATAGAGATTCGCGTCCACTGAACATCTCCACCGCTTGTGGCAGAAAGCAAACTCGTGACTCGATTCAAAATGCAGAGCCCTCACATGGTTTCAAAGCGTCTCAGTTCAGAATTCAAACGAGCAAAGGATGTTGGAGACGGTAGTAATTGCAACATTGCTTTAATCTAGGGTCTACGAACCCTCGTTATCAGCAAGGTTATTATGAGCAGCACGAGCACCAACAAAAAGATGCCCAAGAAAAGATAGTAGCTCCAGTTTGGGTTCTCGCTCGCAACTCTAATAAATGTGGTCGCATCCTTCCAACTCTTGAAGGCTGCTCCAGTTTTATTGCGCGGAGAGTGGGGCGGAGAGACGGGTTGGACAGGCAGCTGTTGTTCTTGGTCAACGACCAGCAGGTTTGGAGAGACCCCCATGGGCGGGCTTCTCGTGTTGCTGCCGAGCGAGCCCGTTGGACTTGTTTGAAAGCTTTCCGGGCGAGCTGGTTGCGGCGGTGCGTTCATGGAGTAAGCTGCAGCTGTTAGACCAGACAGACTGAGCCTGATGGGCGTGGACGAGCCGCCTGGTGTCGTCAAGAGTGGCGTTGTGCCAGTATTGATGGTGTTTGTGGAGGCAAACGGTCGAGATGCTGGACCATAGAGCAAGGGAGGCCCATGTTGCAGTGGAAAGTAGCCGATCTGGGGCGCTTCCTGACCTGGCGTGTGGGTTATGGAGCCCAAGGTAGGCGAGCTTCTGATTGCCTCCGGATTGGAGGTGGCCGAGGCGGCCGAACGCTGGCCACTGCCGCCCGCTTGATTGGCCTCCTGTTGCTGGGTAAGCGAAGGTTGCGACGGCGGCGGCGGCGGTTGCGGAGCCTCTCTCACCGGTGTGGGCACCTTTTTCGCCTGCTGAGGCAGCTGTAAGCCTGACTCGAGGCTCTCTAAGCGGCTTCTAGATTTAGTGCGGCACTGTGATGGAGAGTCTAGACTCTGTTGCTGCTGCTGGTGCTGTTGTTGCTGCTGGTGTTGGCCTTGCTGATGCTGATGCTGGTGTTGTTGCGGTTGTTGTTGCTGCTGCTGGTGTGGTTGTTGCTGCTGAGGTTGTTGTTGGGGATGGACACTAGTCTGAGGTGAAGGCTGAGTTTGCGGCTGCTGTTGTGGCTGCGAAAGCGGCTGTTGCTGTGGTCGAGGGGGAATGGGAGGCGACTTGGACGGGGGTGATATTTTCATTGTGCGCTCACTGGAACGAGTCCCAGGCAGATCCGGTTCCTCTCACTTCCTCTTAGGTGGATCAAAATCTAGTTAGAGAGCCCACGAAAGCCTCGGTTATCAGGCCTAATTTGCATTCGTCATCGAAATTCAGGTCAGACGTTCAGCCTACCTGTCCGCTTGTCACCGCGTGCGCTCACCTAAACTCGCTTGTCCCTATCATAGCGCACGACTGCCAAAAGCGACGCAATCTGCATACCGCAGCAGCCCAAGGACGAGGGCATATTAACTCTGGTCGACCGACCCACAGTAGGCCACTCTGCCATATCGCTCTTATGATAATTTAATTCTGGCTAAACTTGTGCTCAGCTCTTTAGACGCTCGACACAAAGCAGAAAAGGATGCCAAACATGTAGACGGCCTGTAGGACCAGATGCAGAGGATGGCTACACTTTTTCTTATCAATGCAATTCCGTTGCAAGGAGGAATTGTCTTGCGTCCGCCTGGTCATGTTTGCTCTATCGGCGCCCATCGATTCAGGAATAACTAACTCGTTTGGGGCTGCAGACGTGTGGTATCCAATGTCTGGATCTAGAAACAGCTCTCTCTCCACTGAGTTTTAGTTTGTAGGAACAATGTAGTATGTTTAGATGATCATTAGGGATTGAGATCGGGCGAGTTTTGTTGGTTTTTGTTGTGCGGTTGTCGTTTTAGGCCAGTTGGTTGAACATGTCCACAATCCGCAATTTCCATCACAGTTTCGGAACAAGAGTGAGCGGAAGTGTGCAAGAGGGTGTTAGGCTCGTTGGCCGATCGTCTCTCTAGATAATCAGAGAATAGCGGGTAGCAACTTACGCTTTACTCCAACGCACCAATAAATTATATAGGCAACCATAATAAACACTAACAAGCCAAGATGGAGCAAATATTGGCGTTTGTCCTCGGGGTACAGAAATTTCAAGTAAAACACAGCCGCTGAGACCAGGCCGAGAATACAGCAGTAGTAAGCAAACTGGCTTGTTGCAGGCGTAAAAGCAAGCAGATTAAAGTGTGCCACAATCGCAGATATTATGTAAGTCGACGAAATTGCTATTAGAGTTGGTTGAACTATTTCCGGAAGAGAAGTCGAACCTTTGGATCTCGAGAAATATGATGGATTCCGCTCTTGTCCAATGGTTTGTCTCGCGCGCTGATCGTCTAATTGATCCATTTATGATGTTGGACAGTACGATTTGAAGAAAGTTTCGAGGGGTGTATAGTCGGTGATGAATGTGACGGAAATTTGTCCAAGGTTTGCAAATGAGTGGGACACAAGCAAACAGGTACGAGAGCAAGAGCTGAATCGTGATTAGGATACACACGATAGGAAAAAAAGCGCGTGCAAACGTTAGAGAGTCAACTTTCTCTTTCTTTAGATTAATAGTCTACGAACACACTTTTACTCTGCTTTAGCTATCATGCCTGTCTTTATCAAATGTCTGGATTTTCTTGTTTTCGAAATAATCGTAACAATAATCGAGACTAGCTATGGACAGATTGAATAAGGGGCTTGTAGGTGCTAGAACATTTATGGGCAATGAGCCAATGTCGAAGATGCTGGTGTCTGGTTGGTGCTGAGATATTGAGAGCCCACTCAACGCATAGCACGTATGGTAGAAGTCCGGTCCCTCGCCAGGTTTATCTTTCAACAATCCGTCCTTAGACTGGCACTTGTTCAAGACATAATCCTGTAGAGCAGCACAGTCAAACATCCAACGGTCTAGTAGGTTACAATCTTGGTTCTTACTGTCCTCTTGGTCCCTGCTATCCTGTTTACTTGATTTGCTCATCGATCTGGTCACAGGTCTTCCAGAGGTGCTTGGACCTCCGTTACGTTGAGACTCATTCTTTTGATCTTTCTCTTCTGAAGTGCTCTCAGCAGTTGGACGACTTTTAGATTTCGATGGACTGCTCTCGATGAGGTACTGGTGTATCAGGGGGAATACAGCTCCTTGCCAATAAGAGTAGCAACTGTCAACTAACTTGTTCGAGCGACCACAAAATCCTCCTTCCTCTAGACATTGCTTACTAGTTAGCCAGCGCAATAGTGCAGGTAAGTCGGCTCGGTGTAGTTGATTCATAAGGCATAATGACGCAACACAACAAAAAGTGTACCCCCCATGAGCCTCGCTGCCTGGCACACTAGCGAAACCGCCTTCATAGGTCTGACATGAAAGAATCCAGTCTGCGACATTTTCCAATAAAATACAATCCTGAATATTCAAGCACCTGAGGATGGCTACTGCACAATAGGTAGCACGCGAGTCAATCTCACCATCATCGTGCATTGAAAAGGACCCATCACCTTGCTTCATCCTATGTAAAAATCTCACTAGGCTTACTCTATCGATAGATTCAAGGGCATCCTCACGTGAGGTGGTTATCAGAGCATTGATCGCGGCGAAAGATGTCGCCAGGTGAGCAATCTGACCAGGCCCGCCACCATAACCACCCTGGCCATGGGCACATTCATTCATGAAGTCGATCACGTCTTCGGCTAAATCATCGAGGAGTCGGGGCTGTTCAAGCAATGCCAGGGAATGAGTTATCCAATAAACAGTCCAAGTCTGAGCTGGAACAAGTTTTTCAAAATTGTCAGACAACTGAGAAGTTAGCCCCTCAACTAACCGTTCTATGTGTTTCTTTCTATCTAAACAATTCCAAAGTTCTGTGATATAGTTGCCTCTTGAGTCCATTTCGAATTAAAAATCCTCTCTCTGTCCAACCTGTCCATTTTCTGAGTTTCTAAAGGGTAATCATCGCTTAGGATATGATGAGGGGTATTTGAAAGAGACGTAATAGTTTCACTGTGCTAACTTTCATCCGTTTTTTTATTTATCTTTGTCGTGGGTACATTTCTACTCTTGAATTGCTTGGAATGTAGACTTCACTAAACTTCTGGTACACACGTGATCATGCATAGGATACACATGCTGGATTCAGCTAGGTGAAACTGAATCTTTCATGTTGATCTAGATATCTCTGAAGATTAGCCGCCATCAGACATGTTATCGGACAATGACACAAAGTCAAATTAATTCGAATTCAATGTTTTATAGTCTTAATCTAACGGTGGACAGCTTTTCGGCACCATTCCCATCCGCACTACAAACCATATAAGATACTTATTGTGGAATGAAGATGATCTTCAAATGCAAGATGGCAGAATGTTGCCTCCACAGAGGTCACTTTTGTTTCTATCACAAGCATTAAGGTTAACACAATTGCAGTCACCTTACACTCTTTTAACGAGTTGAGAGGATTCGCACGACGAGAGGCGCGACCAAGATACAAGCGAAAAAATGGACAGTGGTATGAACTTTTAGATCCATTAGCAAAATATAAATCAGCAGCATAGATTAGAGAAATCTCTAGATAGCGTAATTCATTCGCAACTTTCAGAGTCTCAGACATCTCTTCTTGCTGCCTGACGTTGTTTCATCTGCGTCGCTTGATCTTTTGTCTGATGGAGTAGCCTCAGAGACACAGGATTCCTCAACGTTTGTTTTGAGATCAGTTAAGATCGAGGCGTCTTTCGAGGGATCATCAAATCTTGCTATTATACAGGTCATATTGTCGCAGCCAGTGCCATCTCCATCGGTTTCAGGTGCTATGCAATGGCGGAAGACGCGCACGCAAATTTCAACCAAATTGTTGCTGACAGCTGGGGCAACCTCACGGATGAACCCAGTTGCGGCATGATTTTTCATTGAATTCCATATTCCATCACAGGCTAAAAATATATATTCGACTTTCTCTGGATCAAGATCGGCTACTTTGACGTCGGGACAAGGTGTTATCATTTGTTCTGAGGCCTTTAACTCGGGACTCTTGTAAGTGAAATCACCGAATGCTCTGGATAGGTTGAGGCCACCATTGACCCTCCCTTCCGTAACCCGACCACCCGCTTTCATGATGCGCTTACGCTCTAACGAATCTTCTGGCTTATGGTCGTGACTCATGGCTTTGAAGTGGCCATTTCGTAAGATCATGATACAACGAGAATCACCGGCACTTGCAACATAGAGCTTGCCGTCTTTGATTAGCGCGACCACCACAGTGCAACCACTGTCATATCCTGGTTCGTGCGCTCTAGATTCTGGTTTAAGCATATTCTGAACATCCTCCCATTGATCGTCATCGTCTCCTTCCTCATCTGCCGCTTCGTCCCCATTCCCCTCGTCGTTTTCACTGCTATCGTTCTCTTCATCATCATCATCATCATCATCGTCATCATCGTCTTCTTCATCGTCGTCATCGTCATCGTCATCGCCGTCGTCATCGCTATCATCGTCTGAGGAGCCAACAGGTTTGTCGGATTGATGCTTACGTTTCTTACGGCGTAGCTTTTTGCTAGAACTTTCGCACCCCTCGTCATCACCTTCATCATCACCGTCATCATCATCATCGTTTGATGAATCACTCCCATCGAATTCACTATCGTCTGAACTATCTTCATCGGGAAAATAGCGCTGTATGACTTGTCTCAATAACGATTCCTTGAGCGACTCAGAGCCCTCGGATGTTGAGGGTCCTTGTTGAGCTGGCGAAACGACAGATTTGGACGAAGATGGTCCAGGTTGATTGTCTTGAACGGAGTTTACGGAAGAGGATGGGTCCATGTCGCCATTTTTGTCACCGTCTTCAGATTTTGCTGAAACAACAGGGGATGCGTTGTACCTTGACAAAAGATTGTGGCGTTTAGTTTGGTCAACACCACTTATCGCTGAGTATTCATCGAGAAGCTCCCTCAGTGGAACTTGAGCTTCTCTCCTGAGTGTATCGGTATCTACATCATCGACGATTGTGCTCGGCCCATTCTTCGTGGAACTTGTGCCTGCAGAACTAGATGGCCCAAATAGATTTTCAAGCTCTTTGAGATCCAAGACTTTACCACCTTTGTTCTTTTGCTTGTTGTCATCTTCATCGAATGCTAATCTATGGAGTTCTTCGATGACTTTATCGGTGCGAAGTAGAGCATCAAACTCTACGAAAGCCCTCTCGAGTGCTTCCTTGTATTTGCCTTGTTTGTACAGTGGGTGGTTTTTAATGAAATCGGGTAAATGTTCAACAGTATATTTCGCAACCTCTGCACCTCCATGTCCATCACACAAGACAAATAAACTTCCGCCTTCATCGAAATCAGGCAAACACGCCTCAGCATCCTCTTGCTCGCGGCGCCAACCCTGACAGGAGGCTGTTGCATATTCGAAGTTCTTGCCTTTGCCTTCTGTGACGTAAACACGGTTATCTGGCATACTCATGTAACAGCCCATGATGGCTTGAGTTCCTGATTTGAGGGGCTTGTAATGCTTTAGAGGATGTTTGGAAACAAATCTTCAGGCTACGAATTCAGGCCATCAACTAACATGGGTTTGGATGATAAAATTCATTGACAACATCTGTGGAGATGTAATTGGTTGTTGGATAAGATTGTTGGCATCGTTATTAACAAATTGGTGCTACACAATAGAGACTTAAGTATAAGGGAGAGACTTCTTGAAAGTTTTGCGAATCGAACGCTTTCGTCACCAATGCGAAAGGTAAATATCAGCTTGGATGGACACGCACGTTGAGCTGAGTGAAATGCCAAAATCCGTCACCGCGAACAGACATCGATACGCAACCTTGAGGCAGACTTAAAACTCCGCCGGTATTGTTGGAGGCGTTTGACATTAATGTTCGAACCTAATCAAAACTAGCCCAATATTATTAGTCTCATATTGCCACACCTAACTGTGGATTTTCGGCAAGTTAAGCACAAATCGAATCTATCGCAAAGTTTAGACTATGAAGACAGATACGGATCCTGATACATTCTATTTGAATCGTGAAGGCTCCTCGTTCCTCGAACCCTACGCCCTAATCACACTATGGCCGATCTCAAGACTCTTATGGTGCTGTGTTAAACTGTATCTGCTTAGATTCTTCATGTATGCACCGGTCTATGTTGAATTTATTATACTATTTACCCCCTTTGCATTGGCGGTGACTCTATTACAAAACTATGTCTACTATTTAGTGGTCGTGTTAGCGCTAATAACGTGGACTCTGCTACTTAGACTTCTCATCTGCGGAGAACCTCTACTGCGGCTAATCTCGGATAAGAAAGTTTCAAATGCCCTCGAACCTCGTGGTTTGTTATCATCATTGCTCGCCACTCTGATGCTGAGTGTAACTGTTTGTATCCTATGCGTTGATTTTCCAATATTTCCCCGACGTGGGGCGAAAACGCACGACTCGGGCTTTAGTATCATGGATGCCGGCGTTGGAGCCTTCATCGCCTTCTCTGGTGCCGTTTCTCCAGAGGCCAAACATGCTGTGGAAAGTTCCTCGGATCGAACAATCCAAACAAAGCTAAGCCTTGTCGCCAAAACCCTATCCTCAAGTGTCCCACTGATCATACTAAGTTGCTTAAGACTATTTCTCATTCGATACTCTGGGTACAGAGAAATTACCGAGGAGTATGGGACTCATCTAAACTTTTTCGCAGTCCTGGCTGCTGTTAAACTAATATCAAGTTTAATCTACTGCATCATAGGGAGAAGAATCAAGCTAAATTATGTAGGAATTGCTCTCATCGTTGTGTACCAACTATTTTTGAATTATTATGCCATGGACAAGATTCTTGGCAACGAATCTCGGCAGAGCTTCTTCATGGCAAACAAGGAGGGTTTCCTCAGCATCATTGGGCTAACTGGCTATCATTTAATCTACACAAGACTGCATTTGATTATAGATGACGCCTCAAAGACCCACAAGAGATACGGCATTACCCAAACTCTCAAGGCCCTATTGAGGCTAGCAGCTCCAGCAATAGTTGGACTAATTGTGATGCACAACTTTGTTCAACCTAGCAGTCGCAAAATCAGCAATGCAGCCTACATTTGTTGGTCTGCCTGTATGGTTATATTCCTACTCGGATGCGAGGTAACCGTTAACTCTGGTATAGTAGCTTTGCAACGTCGCTATCACAATGTTGATGATCTCGGATCCAAGATCTACACATCTTTTTCCCATAATGCTATGCCCTTGTTCCTGCTGGCCAATGTGATGACCGGAGCCATCAATTTCCTGATGAACACAAATACAATGGCGACTTTACCAAGTTTGGCAATGATCACCTTGTACCTTGTGTGCCTTTCCACAGTTGGGTACTATCTATTGTCACGTGGTTACGACATCAGGTCAACCACAATTTTCAGCTTCGCTCGAACTCGCGATTTGAAGACAGCCTCCAAGGTTGACTGATTATAATAAACTGGGCCACGGGGAATCATTCGTACAGTCTGCCTCAATATCATTCCTTGTTCCCTACCGATCGCGCGATTGACTCTCATTGCCATGGTAACGCGTCCGTTGATAGCAAACAACGAAAGCCCGGATTTACATAAAAGATGGCTGAGGTACATGTAATTGGTCAAATATTGGGTGCGTCCGACTTTGAAGATACCTCCTTATTCTTGAAATGGACAATAAACTCTGGATCTTCATGGAAAATTTTGGAAGGTTTTCAAGAAGGGCAAACACATCTGAGCACGAGAGGAACGTTCGAGCAGGGGCACTCGTGGAGCCATCCAATCGACGTCCATTATGTGACTCAGAGCTTACAGGGCTGGCCAAGATTTGAATTCCAGGTATGGGGAGTTGATTGGCTCGGAAAATGCAACATAAGTGCCTATGGGTTCATGAACATCCCTGGGAGGCCTGGTTTTCGCCGGCTAACTTGCTCGACTTGGCGACCGGTTGGAGATTTAAGACGGCGCATAATAGATTACATCACAGGTTATCGGATACAAATCGTCGATCCATCGGACATTATTTGTAACGGATTCAACCGTCAATCAATCCAGTCGCTCTCAATGGGAACCATAGAGGTCGAATTGAATGTTGTTTTGAGAGGATTCGATAAGTATGGAGTGGACATATAATTTGTCGACTCGTGTTTTAATTTAATCATATAGTTCATCTCAATGTGTGTATGTACGTTTAAGCAAAATATCACTAATAAAAATGAATGTAAAAGAAGGATGGATATCAAATCAATAATTTGCCACACCTGCTCAAGGAACGAGATGATTCCCTTTAGGAATTTGCCTGATCTAGGATAGCTCAGGTTGATCTAACTATCACAAGAGCAACAGTTACTTTGCTGAACTCTCCATAGCTAGCACATGTTCGGCCGACTTCCGTTGAACAAGAGGCGCTGCGCTAATTGATTCACTCTAACAGGTGCGGATCCATTAATGCGCTTGTTAGCCTTTCAGTGAGCCAGCTGAGCCAGTACTTGAGGTTAAATTTTGTGTTGAGGTTATCTGTATGCTGCTTATATACATAAGTGCGAAAGTCTTGTGGCTAGCAGCAGGCCAAAGTTCGGGCTTGCAACCGGAAAAATAAGAGAGACAGCAAAAGCTCCAGGTTCGGCGCCATGACGCTTCCAAAGACTCTTATCCTCATGAGCCTTCACCACTAGGTGGCTTAAATAATGTGTAAACCCATTCAATGTAGACAGTTTTCATTGTTAGCCCAGCAGTTCAAATGGCAGTGGACTGGCTAATGCCCCGCGTGCCCAAGAGTGGCTTGCCCACTGGAGGTGCGGATTATGCGCCAGCCAGCTGGATATAGGCAGGGTGCTTGCAGGTTTTGCCTTCAATTGTAAACATTGGTCATTGGCTGGCCAGATTGGGCCGTCTTATTGGAGCTCACGAATAGGTCCTTTAAATCCAGAGCCATCGAGCCTCCATCATGCTGATGAAACTGATGTAGCTGTTGGTGTTGTTGGTCCTGTTGCTGTAGTCTATCCAAAACTTGCTTCAATTGCTCGTTTTCGCGCAAAACAGACGCATATTTACGCTCCAAATCCTCAACATACTCCTTTTTCCTCTGCCTAGAGCATTGGGCCGACTTTTTGTTCCTAATTTTGCGCCTGATCTTCCTCAAAATCCTCTCCTCATTCTTGCTCAACGGTCTCGATTGGCAAGTCATCGGAAAATCAGCATAGCCCTCCTTGATGAGGAGTCGCTTCTCCTCATCGGCCAGCACGTAATCAGTTATATGCCGACATCTCCTCACCTTTTGGCCGGCCGCCTGCTGACCATTGGTGTTGAACAAGCTGGCTGACTTGTTGTTCGAGTGAGAGTTAATGCCAGCAGTGTAGTTTGAGCTCTTGTTTTTGGCGGCCGATGAGGAGGAGGAGGAGGATGATGAGGAGCTGAATGAGTTTGACTGGCCGCTTGATGCTATGTTTGGCAAGCTATTTGTAGTGGGAGTCGACTTTTGGCTTGAGCCAACCAGGTTTGAGACTTGCGAGCTTGCGGCAACAAGAGGATAGTTGTTTGCGAGTGAAGCAAAGTGATCGAGCCTGTTGGTCTCATAGAGACTCGCGTTGCTAGTGTCGCAATTGTTGCCGCTGGCTAAGTGGAGCAAGTTTTCCAATTGATTCTTGGCCACAATAGCTGCCTCATGGTCCGCTTGGTCTTGTATTGCAAAAGGGTTTTGGCCGGGCTGGTTTGTTTGGTTGGCCTGAAGCGAGCGGCCATCATTTGTCTGGCTGTCGCGAGTTTGGGCGCGCTCAGCGAACCGGCCATAGGCCAGCTGAACTGGCTGCTGCTCGGCCGCTTGTCCCGATCTCAGATGGCCGCTTGCAACGTGGTGAAGGTGGCTCTTGGAATCGAGCACGAGCTGCGGCGGCTGCGGCGGCGGTGGCGGCGGAATCAGGATCGGCGAGGAGGAGGATGGCGAGGACAGGTAGGCTGGATGGCTGTCCGCCGGCGGCGAGTCGAGGGAGGACAAGGCTGAGCTGGCCGAGGAACATTGCGATGATGAGAGCGAGCCTTGCGCTTGATTTTGGGCGGCGCCGGCAAAGGATTGAGCCGAATGCCTGTTGTTTGCGTTCTGAGTTGAGATTGCGTTTGCTGTTATTATATTGAATATATTTTGCTTGCTGGCTGGACTGTTTGGGGGCGGAGTGAGCTGTTGGTGGTGGAGGTTGTGTTGCAGTTGGAGGTGAAGTTGGTGCTGGTTTTGCTGCTGGTTCTGGTGTTGGCCTTGCTGCTGGTCGAGGCTCAGCTGGCCAAGATGGTGGCTCTGAGTGTGACTATAGTTTGCGTCTGCCGGCTGCTCCGAGCCGGAGCCATGCGGACCATCGGCGGCCAGCAGCGCGGCCACCTGCGCGCCCGCAAGCGGCGACGAGGCCGCCGAGAGGCTCGAGTGGATAGTTTGCGTTGATAGGGGCGATGAGCTTGAGGTGCTGGAGGAGCCGGAGCTGCTTGCTTGGTGCAAAATGGCGCCCAAGTCGAGATCGTCGCAGTTGATCCAGGGATCGAAGATGCCGGCCTCCATTTGGCCAATGTCGGCGGCGGCCATGCCACTGCCGCAGGCGCTCATTCCGGCCCACCAATCCATGCGAGAGCAGGTGAGCCTCACTCGCCTATTGCGCCGTCTGTTGTGCTCCTATCAGCCTATTGGACTCTTGCTGGCGCCCGCTCCTATTGCTGTTGCTGTTGCTATTGCTGCTGGCTTCCCTATGGCCGTTTCAATGGGGCCGCTGGCTTGGCCACTTGGCCCTCTAAGCGCAAAGCTCGCTCGAGCCAGCAACCGATTGGAGAGGGCGGCTCGGTTTGCGCTTGCGGAGGTGAACTGAGCCAGTGGTCAGCGGCGACTAACTGCTCGAGATTGCGTTAGGCCTTGTCTCTGCGGCCGCCGGCGGCCGAGTGTGCGCCTGAGCGGCCGCAAGTTCCGTTGGCCAGAACCCAAAACTCTCCTCCTCCTCCTCCTCCTCTTTCTACCTCCAATCTGCTGCTCCTGCCAGTCGCTCTTCTCTAGCTGGAATCCAACTCTCCCTTTTGCCATATGAGTGTGTGCATGCGAATACGTTTCCAGCGCCAAGCTAGCAGTTAATGTCGCCGATGGTCATGCACCTGTCTGAGCGCTGCAACTCTCGCCAGTGGCGCTAGTTTGTTGGCTGGCTAGCGGCGGACGGGCGGACGGACAAACGGACGGACTGACTGACGAGCGAAATGAGGGCCCAAGCGAGCGGAGGATCGTTGGCTGTCTAGCGTAGCAATGAAACAACCTGTTGTCGCTGGCTTCAAATGGCGCAAGCAATGCGAGCGAGCGAGCAAGCGAGCAAGCGAGCAAGCGACCAAGGAAAAGCCATGTGCGCGGCCCAAAAGCTGCACTGAACGCGCTCCACACACACAGCGCCGGGCGGCCGTCAAGGGGCGACTCCCTCCCAGCGCAGCCCTCGCCTCTCAGCCAGCCGGCTCAAGCTGAGTAGCGGACCGGCGGACGTAGAAAGGGTCCGGCCGGGCGAGACTTGGCTGGCGGCAGCGGCGCCTCGCCGGCTCCACCCTAACGCGCCCATGGAAATGTGAACCTCAGCAGGCCCAACGGTTGCAGGCTTGCGGGCAAAACTCTGACAGCAAGCGAGCGGCTCCGGCCGGCCAGCCCCCCTTCGCCCCCTCAACTCGACGGGCCCTCCGCTCGGGGGCTCCGAGCGCTGTTGACGCGCGTTTGAAGGGCGAGCTGTTGCGGGCGGGCGGGCGGGCGGGCAACACGTTCGGGCCTCTTCCGCCCCCAACCCCGACCGCTGCCGCTGGCTGGCTGGCTGGCCCGGCTCAGGCTGCAATGTTTGCGCCGAGAGCGAGCGATTTGAGGTGGCGCGAATGGTTTGCGCTCCTTTGCATTGGTTGCGAGTGGTGCAGTTTTGGGGAGGAGAGGGCTGGAGTGTTCGCTTGGCTTGCCCCCAGCGAGTCAAGGTTGGCGCATCAGGCAGCCGGCTGAGGTGCCAACAGCAACATGTCGTCTGCAGACGAGCGAGCTTGCCGGCCGGATAGACGGGCGGAATCTAGACCACCACGCTCGGTGTGGCTAAGTAAACAGAGCAACAGCTGGAAACAGCTGCTCTTCTATAAATAATTGCCGCCGCCGCCGCCGCCGCCGCCGCC
>ENA-UOVY01000077-UOVY01000077.1-plant-metagenome-genome-assembly--contig:-NODE-77-length-57931-cov-671.806725_pt1 | contig 57931 bp, 40 predicted proteins | sample MGYA00249840_ERZ761561 | MGnify/ENA primary metagenome ERZ761561 (study PRJEB28882, sample SAMN05720143) | plant metagenome | isolation source: Guanajuato, Mexico | place: Mexico:Guanajuato, Mexico...
AATGGGAACAGGTCAATCCCCTCAAAGCGGGATCAACAGGTAGCCATCTCCGTGCTTACAAAATCCCGATTGTTGTGACGCCTTTCCACAGGTCGCCCCTCCAGGCCCAACAGACACACCAGTCGTCCCTCTGAACTCCAAAGCCCAAACAAGAGAGCCTCGATTCGCTTGATCCTCATGATTGAGACAGCGCCCTGTTTAAACTCGCCACAAAGGAACTCTCAGCCCTCCGCTTGCTGGCTCAGAGTGGACGAGGCTGGATCATCGTCGGCTCGCCGGTATAAAAGCAAACACAGGTAGCAATCAGTCTTCAAATCAAACAGTCTGATACTCTCGACAACAAGTTGTTCGCTAATTTGAAGTTTGTCAGTCAGGCAAAAGGATCGCATCAGGATGAAGTTTCACGTGTTCGCAATCATCGCCATGTTGCTAGTTGCGGTCGCTCTAGCTGGAGTTCAAGCTGGTGAAGAGGGAAGAGTTGGAGCTAGAGGCAGACGCTGGGCTTCACGCCGTGGCGACGAGCTCATACAAGGGCGCCAAGAAGATGACACATTCGGCCGAGCTGGAGGAAGAGGGGTGGGAGGAGGAGTAGTAGGTGGAGGTGGTAGGCAGGTGAGGGGGGGCTTGGACCTCATACAAGGACGTCAAGAAGATGATTCATTCGGAATAAGCCGAGCTTTTCGTAGAGCTGGAGGAGGAGGAGGAGGAGGAGGGGCGGGAGGAGGAGTAGGAGGTGGAGGTGGTAGGCAGGTAAGGGTGGGCTTGGACCTCATACAAGGACGCGTAGCTGGACTTGAAAAATTACTTGCACGCGGAGTCGCCGGACGCGGAGTTGTTGATGGGTTCTTACAGGCGGCGTCAGGACGGGAAGGTACATTATGACGTGTATTATAATGAGCATGGAGCGCAGTCCATGCTGGACCCTCCGTTCCCAGCTCCCTGAAAGGTGATTCACTGTCAGAGTGTATGGGTTGTCAGACGACTACCAGAGTTTCGATACCTCCGATTGTGCGACTTGTATCAGTTTGAGATCCAAACTAGCGGCGACGAACCTCTAATCTGACTCGCAAATAAAATCGCGCACCTCCCAACTCAGCAGCCAGATCTTAAGCCACCAAATCTCTTGGTAGTCCCTGTAGTTAGACTATACGAACCCTCTTTTGTTCCTTGGACGCTATCAGCGCTGCATTCCAGTCTGTCATTGGTCACCAGGATCAAGCTGAGTTGTCGAAGCGGTTTCGGTGCCAACTCTATGGTAAACGCTTGTAGTTGCCGCTTCTTTTTCACCTGTCTCGCATTATTGTCCAAGCTGGAAGATGAGACCTCAGATAGGGTTTGAGTCGCTCAGTTTGGTGATCGGATAGCGAACAGCCGATCCGCTCGAAGTCCTGCGCTACGACCCTTAACATCAAGAGCCCTGTCTCTGTAAGGAAGTCAAAAAAGTGAGTAGTCGCTCGCAATGATGAATCCAGTCATTAGGCGAGGTCTCAATAGGCTTCAGGAAGTTCATCGGGGCGGACAGGCAATGGAAGTGCTAGTGCTTGGCGGCCTCTGTCTCTGTTTCTGGCCCTCTGACAGACGGTCACGATTATAGCTATCCTGATGGCTCTCCTTGTACCTTGAATGGGGCACAGTGTATTAGATATCTCAAAGACCATGATTTGGCGAGATAGTCCTCTAACCACAGACATCATCGCTCAAATACACTCAAGTTGTAATAATCCGACAAGTAGAGTAGAATTGAATGACAATCGAGGTTCAAGTGTTCGTGATTGTAGTAGGGCGCTGCTGGTGACAATTGCACCGTACCACTTCCCTGGAAAGTCAGTCGTTCTGGAGGAGGAGCTGAATTTGCGAATATTTCGCATAGCCGCCCTATGTCGCCGCGGGTTTGAAGACAAGCCAGGGCTTGAAGAAAGTTAGGACAACATTGGCAATGCGTGTGTTGTGTGAAAAGGTGTAAGATATCGAGCTCAGACTCCGGCCGTGCCAACTCATAATAGAGGATAATTATTTTTGTCTGAGTACAACTAAGAAAAATAAAGCTGAAGGAGTTTATTTCAGACTTTCGGGTTCGACTGGCGCCGTCAGTGTAGCATCAGCTCGGTGGCTTGCTTGCGGGTAAGCCGACACACAGATACTTGTTACTCCATTGCTATACTTTGCCATCAGTCTCTGGTAGAGCTCCTCGCTGATGAATGGCATAAGTGGGTGCAGCAATCTAAGACCGGTCTCTAAACAAATAAATAAGGTCTGCTTGGAGCCCTCGCTGAGCCTGTTTTCTTTCGCGGATCGCTTGATTTGCTCGATATAAATTGAACAAAGCTGCTCACGCCAAAATGTGCGACAGGCAACAGTTGTGCGTCTGAAGTTGTAGGAGGCGAAGCCCTCGTTGGCCTCGCTGATTGCGTAGTCCAGCTTCTCGAGAATCTCAAGATCCTCGGCCGACCTTTCGTTTATCGGCTGTAGACTGTTGGACGAAAACCTGAACTCTTCGCCCAGAGTTAAGAAGGCAAACTTGCACGCTTGCCAGATTTTGTTACAGAGTAGACGGTCGCCAACCAGCTGATCGATTCTCAGGTGAATGTCTCCAGAGCCAGTACAGTATTCGCAAAGCTTGAACCGCAAAGCATCGGTTCCACACTCTGGGATGCCATTGGGAAAAAGCTTCCTTTGTCCAGAAAGCGCTCTTTCGTACTCTTTCTCGTCCAGGTTTGATCCTTCCAGTCTAGAGCGAAGCGTCTCGAGGTCGGCGCCTGATATGACATCCAGTGGGTCAATTACGTTACCTAGAGATTTGCTCATCTTCCTACCCTCTGCATCGCGTACAATCGAATGAAGGAAGACTTCCCTGAATGGTAGCTTTTTTGTAAGTGCAAGACCAAGCATCACCATTCGCGCCACCCAGAAAAATATAATATCTTCGCCAGTTTCTAGTAATTCGGTGGGATAAAATTTGTTTAAGTCTGGGCTGCTTGTGTCAGGCCAGCCGAAAACTGCGAAAGGAAACAAGCCAGATGAAAACCAAGTGTCCAAAACGTCCTCATCTTGATTTAGATCGATTGACTCATGATCAACTGCATCGAACTTCCGCGCCGCTTCCAGTTTGGCATCCTCCAAGTCGACTCCACAAACCCATTCATCAGTCAATTTTCCGTCGACTGAAATCCTGTAGGCAGGTATACGATGTCCCCACCATAGCTGACGCGAGATACACCAGGGGTGTTTCTTGATTGATTCGGGATCCATCCATCTATTCCAACGATTAATGTGAGATTTAGGTATCTTGAGTTGACCAGTGTCACTTGCAGCGCGAGCTTGACGCGCAAAATCCTCACAATCTAGGAACCATTGCTCCTTGAGACGTGGCTCAACAACATCTTTGGACCGACTGCATAATGGAACCTTCATGGGATTGTCTTTTGGTTTATCTTCCACCAACAAATTCAATTTCTTGAGCTCACTTCTTATCGCGAAACGGGCATCAAATCTTTTCATCCCGCTAAACTTTCCATATCCCTCGGCTATTAAGCCGTCGTCTGTGAACACGTCTACGAACTCTAGATTATGACGCAACCCTTTTTCATAGTCCTCAAAGTCATGCGCAGGAGTAATCTTGACAGCCCCAGTTCCAAAATCTTTCTCCACTTTAGTATCACATATGACGCGTATCTCTCGATCACAGAATGGGTGCTTGACGAAACGTCCATGCAAATTCACATATCTTTCGTCCTCTGGATGAACAGCAATTGCTGTGTCGCCAAGCATAGTCTCTAAACGGGTTGTAGAGACCCAGATTTTCTCATCGATCGAAGCTCTATCTTGGCTGTAAACCTCATACGCAAATGTCTCAATGATCCCGAATTCGATTCGCTTATCATAGCCAGGCACTTGGAGACTCTTTCTTCCAGTTAGATCCTCATGATCAACCTCGATATCAGATATTGCTGAATTCAGCTTGCAAGACCAGTTTACTAAACGTTTATTCCTAGTTATGTGACCGGATTTGTATAATCGTTTGAAGGCCTCGTTGACTGCGCGAACCATCTTACCATCTAGAGTAAAAACTGTGCGGTCCCAGTCAACAGAGCAACCTAACCGGCGCAACTGATCATAAATAAAATCTCCTTTTTCGTTTTTCCAATTCCAAACTTCTCTAATGAAAGCTTCCCTACCTAAATCATGCCTCGTCTTGTTTTGTTCTCTCTGTAATTTCTTTTCAACTACCACTTGAGTTGCTATACCAGCATGGTCTGATCCAGGCACCCATAGGGTAGTTAAACCTCGCATTCTGTTCCAACGAACAAGACAGTCTTGTATAGAACATGTCAATGCGTGGCCTATGTGCAATGTGCCGGTGACATTTGGTGGTGGTATCACTAGGACAAATTTTCCGTGGTCTAGTTCAACGTCTTCTCTAACAAGTTGTTGCAACCTGTCGTACTCTGGCTTAAAGAAGCCGTTTCGCTCCCAGTATGAGTACCAGGAATGTTCAACTTGACGCGGTATATAACTCGAGGCTAACTCGGAGCTTACGTTCTTCTTCTCACCCACCGGAACTTCTTCCAAGGCCAAATGGCCTATCACCTTTGCCAGTTTCTCGATGTTGGACGGTCTATCCTTCACATCCTTGTTTGCCCCCACTTGCTTCGCTTGTTTGAGCTTAAATTTTTCCAACTTCTGCCTCTTGACCTCCTCTTTTGCTCTTGCTTTTTCGGAGATGACCCGAGTAGGATCGGTGCCCTTGTCTTCCATGGTTATTGAATGTTATAATAATATCGATATAGACCTGAGGAGCTCAGTATCTAAGATGGGGCGCCTCAGTAAAGTAGAACCGGTTCACGGCGCAACTGATGCAGAATTTCAGCATGGATAAAGCGCGGCAAGATACAATTTTGAACAGACGCATGCGCACATAAGGGGAGCTTACGTCAAAGCGTCAGCTAGATAGCTGAGTTAGATAAACTAGTTTTCGACTCAAGAATCTTGATTGTTTATCAACCATCATGGTCCTTGCATAAAAGTTTGAAAGTCCTGGCATTGCTCGTGAGCTTTATTATAGCTGGACGAGTGAATGTCGTGGGTTCACACTCGTTGTATTTGTTCCATATCACAGACGATTTACGATGTCAAAGTATAGCGAGATTCTTCAAGAGATTCGTGTCAAAGAAGACAACAATACATGTTTCGAATGCGGCTCAAGAAATCCACAGTGGGCCAGTGTAACCTACGGTATCTGGATTTGTCTAGATTGTTCTGGCAGACATCGTAGTTTGGGAGTGCACCTTAGCTTTGTTCGTTCAATCACAATGGACATTTGGAAGGATTTGGAGCTTGAGAAGATGAAAGTTGGCGGAAATAGGAGGGCCAGACAGTTTCTAAGTAGTCAACCGGATTGGAATGATTGGTCCCTCCACAGAGAAGTATCATACTAAAGCAGCGGCTCTGTGCAAGGATAAGATTTCTAAAGAGGCACAAGGCCTAGGGAACTGAAATGAGTTGTTCACTATTAAACAAAACTAGACCTTCAAAAAGATCCTATATTGTTTATCGGATACTTCAACAGGTCCAACGCCGTTCACTCTTGTGGCTTGATCAAATCGATCTTGTCGTAGATAATACCGTCGACCCCGTATCTTCTAAGCTCTCTAATGGCTTGTGCTGACTCGATTTTGCCCCAGGCGTAAACGAGCAATCCATGATGGTGTGCATATCTCACAAGATCCTCACTCAGCATAGCAGCATTTGGGTTCACACCAGCCATATCAAAAGCGCTGGCAAAATGAATTGCGTTCATCACCGACTTTGTTGTTGGGTCATTGAAACGCTGGCTATCACCCGTTGTCAAAAAGAGCACTGGGTACCGTGATTGCTTCAAGCGCAACATTATGGCTATGTCCGAGTTCAAAGTTGACAACACGATGTGGCGTCCCTTACTGTATTCATTAATGCAGCTTAATATGCGATCAACATAGTCGTTTATCTCTCTGTAATGTGTTGCCTCAGTCTTGCCGTTAGGCAGCATCTGCGGCCATTTGAGCTCGATGTTCAAGCCGCAGACTGGGTCAACCTGTTCTAGAACCTCCTCAAGTGTTGGAAAAGGTGAGCCTATGTCTAGGCCGTTCACGGGGGAGTTTTCCAAGTTGTGTTTACAGTTTTCATCGTGAACAGCCATGTTGCTCATGGCTCGTAGTTCTTTAAGCGTGAGCTGATCAATTTGAGAGGCTTTCGATTTGCTTATGTCAAGGGTGTAATTATGGTAGACGATGGGGATTCCGTCAGAGGTACACATTACGTCGAGTTCACACATGTCTGCTCCATGTCTTGCTGCATAGTTGAATGAGGCAACTGTATTTTCAGTTATAGATCCCGGTAAGTCAGCTCGACAACCAGAACCGGAACCGCGGTGTCCAGCGTCCAGTTGAGCGGCCCGAGAAATCCACTCTGGTAGAGGTACACTGAGTCCGTAAGCAAACGGATTTTTGATTATCAGATAGTCTATTTGTAGTTGACCAATGGATTTTGAGCCCTGGGAGCTGACAATTTGCATCCTTTGCGTTCCCTGTGTTGAATATTTGGGATCTAGGTAGATGTAGGCAGTCCCGAGTTTTTGGCACTCCCGATCCCCACTGACACTTAGTTCGATGGCGTAGGAGGCTTTGTTGGCACTAGGTGCTGGTGGTACCAGGATGAAGGCCAAGTCGCGTGCATTAATTGTATGACCTGGAGCATGCTGATAGTGAAGGATGCACTTGTCCATATTTTGCGGACGATCTTGCAAGACAAAGATCTTAATATCCGCTGTCGCACCACCAAGATCACGGCAAAATATCCTGTAAGAGTTTGACTTTGTTGGAGATATAGTATCGATACTGGAGCGGATTTGTATTGCACCGCCTTGGAATTTTAGAACGACGGCATAGAAGTCGATTTGGTTGTTTGCTTGTGCCATTTCGGTGCTTTTGCTAGATTACCTGAGAACGGTAGCTCTGGGCGTCAGAGAGAGGGAGGGAGCTTTGGGTGCGAGTATTTGATTGACTAGTTTATATATGCGTGGGGCGGTGTTGGGTGGGCGATTGATCAAATGAGCAGTATCTCGCTAACAACTAGGTCGTATCTAAGAACAGAACATTTGACCAAAAAGCCACTGCTATTTGATCTTGCTAGCCGACAACATTTTGTCGCTAATTTTTGAATCAAACATCTGTAAGAGAATGTTAAGATTGGCCATAACGAGAGTCTCTTGGGGTTTGAGAGGAGAAGTAGGATGATGAGGGTCAGGGTTCACTATGCGACGGTTTGTGACTGCGTGCTGGAGCAATAATAAAAGCAGTAATAACAATAACAGCATTATTATGATTTGCTTGGTTGACGAATGAGAATGATGAGAAACGTGCTCATTTTGGTGAATATTATCTGACAGAGGGATCTATGAAAGTATAGATCTTCATCTTCTGATCTGGCGCATTCCCGCTCCAAAACGCTCCCAATGGACGATGTAAGCGGGAGCGAGAGTGGCGGGTCTATTTTTGTGCGTGTTGATCGCGCGCCGATTATCTAGATTATGCACTAATTTATGCAATTTTACGCGCTCCTTTGCGCACTAACTATCGCAAGCAATCTCGAACTGATCTCAAGTCTCTACAATTGACAAAAGAGTATCAAAATGTACTGGCCAAAGCAAATAAAAACCAGATCAAAGTTGGTCCAGTGAAAGACTTATCTCTCGATGAGTCCCGCCCGCAACTACTTCATCTGAGCTCCGGCGTCTGATCTATAATGGCACCAAATTCATCTGGCCCGGATCAACAGTTTTTCTTTGTGCCAGCGAGATACGTCTCGATATTGTGAGATCTATAGCAAGTGTGCGAAGTATCAGCATATGGAATCGCGCAAACGAATCTATCAGTCTGATCTACTTTCAATACGAGTCACCATGGTTATCATGAATATTTGGGTTTTGCTTCTGAGCTGACTGTCGTTCACTTAGCCCCAATATGCAGCGCAATCTCTTGGCATGCAACCCAAGATTTTCCTCACCCATTAGCAATAATGGAGCCTGTCTACTATCCAACTTTTGTTTGCTTCCTGATTAAGATCTCCCTATTGGGTGCATATAGCACCCGCACCATCGCAATTCAATGACATAGCTATTGGAAGGCAGGTGGAGCCCGGCAGACTCACCGCCTGACTCAGGCACCGACCGACGTTACAGCTTAACAAACACTACACGTCACCTTCAACTGGTTTCAAGGGATGCATTACAACTGGTTGAGATGTCGCTTGTTTCTCGGTTGAATTCAACAGGCTCAACTTACAGAGTCACTTGCTTGCGCAACTAAATCACTACATCAAGCTGAACACAGATAGATTTTATTTATCGAGGGGACAAAGCGAGATTCATTTGAAGGGATTGATTTTTGTTCAAAGTTAACAGTTTGAGATTTAGATTGAGAAGAACCTACTCATTAGCGGAGGATATGTGACGTATCGACGTCCGGCGGCAAAGCCCTCTGCTTCAGCTACTTGGGTCGGTGTTTCCTGTGAAAAATTTGCAGTTGAATGGTCAATCTAGGTTTCTAAAGCCTAGCAGATGGTACTAACTCTTCTGCTGAACACAAGAGACGTTCTCGGATCTGACCTATTCGAAGGCAAGTTGCAATGGCATCATTCTTAACACCTTGAGGCATACTGATCATGTATGAACTCGGATTACAACAGAGATAGGAGATGAACCGAAGAGTCTTGTGTAAGAGAGATTTCGTGTCGCCTAGATGATTCGATTCAGCCCGTCGCACATTTATCGAAATCATTACTCGTCCGGTCAGTTGACCGAAGAATTAATCACTCTGATAGGTTTTTGCTCTAGAATTGAACACAGTCCACCTGCCACAAACGAAAAGCCTGATTCTAATAGTGCTAGAACCTTTTACGCTCGAAGTCTCATGAGCACTCGTAACAAGAACTCTCTCTGGTCTATCTCTAATGCTGGCAACCTCGTTCTAGTCGACGAGATATGCGTAACAATGGAGTGACAAGAATTGGAGTAGAATTGTTGTTGGGTGCAGATGAGTCAGTTTACATTTCAGTTGGCAAATCTAAGTTACAACCCGCTCCATGAGCATCATGTCCCCTCCACCTGGTTTGAAGTGAAATAGCCTCCCTGGGGAATGAGGTGTGGAATGTAGCGACTAGTGGCTCGGCGAGATTAGCTGTAGCTTTCGAGTTTGATTGTTCGGTCGTCGCTGTTGACTAATCCCGCCATATCTTTATAGCTCATGATGATAGCTAAACAACGTCTCACGAGTTCAAACAGCTACAACTGGGCAAATCACGAACTTTATACCAACAACCTATGGGATTATCCACACACTCTATAGAACCATATCACCTGACCCATGATGCCCACCATTTGATTTGATGGCAGAGTTATCCTGATTTCTGAATCTTCTTCAGGCACTTGTCATACAATGGCCGAAATTATACATCATGTGAAGTGCAACTGAGGTGGCTAATCCTATGGCGCCAGTTTTTCCTTTGAAGCTCGGAGAGACAGACGCGAGTTTGGCCAGTAATTTTGCGCCGACCAATCATTAGCTCGATGAGCCAACTATTTGGTCGCATTTGATTCACTCTCAATGCAAACCTTTTCGCCTAAAAATTGTCCCCATGAGCCGACCGCTTCCCTATTCTCCGCCTGGATCGACGAATGGGAACAGGTCAATCCCCCCAAAGCGGGATCAACAGGTAGCCATCTCCGTGCTTACAAAATCCCGATTGTTATGACGCCTTTCCACAGGTCGCCCCTCTAGGCCTGACAGACACACCAGTCGCCCCTCTGAACTCCAAAGCCCAAACAAGAGAGCCTCAATTCGCTTGATCCTCATGATTGAGCCAGGCCCCTGTAAACTCGCCACAAAGGAACTCTCAGCCCTCCGCTTGCTAGCTCAGAGTGGACGAGGCTAGATCATCGTCGGCTCGCTGGTATAAAAGCAAACACAGGTGACACTCAGTCTTCAAATCAAACAGTCCCATACTATCAACAACAAGTTGTTCGCTAATTTGAAGTTTGTCAGTCAGGCAAAAGGATCGCAGCAGGATGAAGTTTCAGGTATTCGCAATCATCGCCATGTTGCTAGTTGCGGTCGCTCTAGCTGGAGTTCAAGCTGATGAAGAGGAAAGAATTGGAGCTAGAGGCGTACGCTTGGGTTCACGCCGCATCGGACGCGCAGCAGCTGGACGCAGATTCGATGGACGCGCAGTCTCCAGACGCGAAGCTGGACTTGAAGGACTCGCTGATCCCACGTCCGGTGATGTCTTCGGCGCAGGCGCTGGACGCGGAGTCGCAGGACGCGGAGTCACAGGACGCATAGTTGGAATTAAAAATGTATTCTGACGCGGAGCTGGACGTAACATCGGACGCGGAGTTATCATATTATAATGAGCATGGAGTGCAGTCCATGCTGGACCCCCCGTTCCCAGCTTCTTGAAAGGTGAATCACTGTCAGAGTGTATGGGTTGTCAGACGACTACCAGAGTCTCGGTACCTCCAATTGCGCGACTTGTATCAGTTTGAGAACCAAACTAGTGGCGGCGCAGCTCCACTCTGACTCGCAAATAAAATCGCGCACCTCCCAACTCAGCAGCCAGATCTTGAGCCACCAAATCTCTTGATAGTCCTTGTAGTTAGACTATACGAACTCTCTTTTGTTCCTTGGACGCTATCAGCGCTGCATTCCAGCCTGACATTGGTCACCAGGATCAAGCTGAGTTGTCGAAGCGGTTTCGGTGCCAACTCTATGGTAAACGCTTGTAGTTGCCGCTTCTTTTTCACCTGTCTCGCATTATTGTCCAAGCTGGAAGATGAGACCTCGACGGAAATTGGATTAGCCTAAGCACATTTAGTGCCGATGGACAAATATCTGGGGCCAGAGTCATGAATCGTGGCTGCGGATCCATGAGCTAAATGTCGCCAGCTCTCAGGTCGCTCGGTCAGAAGGTCTTGCAACCAACAAATTTCAGTATTGCGATCTCCTTTGAATGCATCCAACTGTTGCAAACTCGATTGAATTCATGCAAGCACAAATTTGCTGCCTGCAAATTGACCCCTTGGGGAGTCAAATTCAATCTGTTCCAAGCGAGATATACTCATGATTCATCAACGTTGATCCCATAGGTTACTACTCTAAAAGCAATCGAGTTGAGAGCTGAATTGAGGGCATCAAGCGCGCTAGTTGAGAGGTTCGAAATGAGCCCTCGGATCTCACTGCTCGCATCCTGGCCATAATCAGGTAGATACAATTGTTGTGCTGCCCTCTCTGCAGGTCGGCCGCCAAACTCCGAATCCGCGAGCAATAAATAAGCGCCGGCTGCTAGTCCTCTGATCTATCGAAAGCGACCAACGCCAAATACCGGGTCAGCTCTGCACTATTAAATCGCCCTTGTTATCCTGAGCTTTATCACACCCACACCCACACCCACACAGGACTTCCACAACTTTCTGCATTACATTTCTTTATGCTGTCATGTATCCGACGCGGACGGCTCAATCGCGACAAACGCGACTGGGACTTAAAGAGCTCGATGGCCGGTTTTGAACAAATGCTCTGGGTTGCGGACTTGCCTGGAGCAAGTATAAAAAGGAAGCGATCGTGACCGATCGATATTGACAGTTTCAGGCACAAAACCAGCCGATAGCAAGAACAAACTCGCGCAAATTCAGGGTCGAGAGTGGAGAAAGTGTGATCAAGATGTTGCTCCATGCATTCACAATCATTGGGCTGCTAGTGCTTATTGTGGGCCTGGCGGTAGCCGGAGCCGGACGAGACTTCAATCGCGAGGGACGTATGATTGGCAGAGGTGGACAAACTCGCGTGGGACGCGCGCTCGAACGGGCAGCAACACGCGGAGGGCGATGCGCCTCCGCGTCTCTTTCCGTAGATCGCTAGGGATGAGACTCGGTGCGGGTTTCAGAGGACGCCATGCTTTGGTCGAGGTTGGTGCGGAGGATCTATGGGCCACGGACAAGCGTGTTGGTTGCATATCATCCCTCGAGAGAGACTCTCCCCGCTCTTGGTCGGCCGCTTGCTAGATTGCACGCGTACAGTTGCCATGAACCCGTTGAGGCAAAGCGTGTGGCCTCTTGGTGACCGATGGTGTCATGTCGCTATCAAGTCGAGCTTATGGCTCGAGTTCACCCCTCTGCATCTGATCCGAGGGCCACTCGATGTCAACTTATCCTACCATCCATTTACAATCCAATCACATCGAAATAAATTATACGTCTGACAAGGTTCACTCTGTCCAATATCTCACCTGAATAGTGCTAAGGTTGACTCTCAATCTGAGTTGAATTATTGATCTATTACTCGAGACCTTCCAACCTGCCTTGAACCATGATCTATATCGTTGTGTGAAGACTCGTCCATTCGTACGATTAGCCGATGAGTTCGTTTGAAATAAAGAGGCTGCAACAAGTGACACTTCACTCCCAGCCCAACTCATTGGGCCTGCAACTCTTAGTGGCCGAACGATTGTCCTCTTGTCTAAACCAGCCATTCGTGATCAGATAGAAGCAGAGTTGCGCTCAATGAGCTCAGGCCTGCCGATTGAATCACTATGGCCGGCAGGAGCAGCTCGTGCACCTGCTGAAAACGTTCGTCCCCCGCAAACTCTGACCTCCTCAAAGCCTCAACAGCTTTAACGAAGCAAAGGCATCGTATTCGCGAGGATTAGTCGAATCTAGATTAGGCGAGATAGAGGTAGAGGTTTGAGCGCCTCGCCTGTCCGCCTTAGTCGCGACTGGAGTTCACCTGGCGCCCAAACTAAAATCCTCCGTCGCTCGCACCCTGTTTATCCGTATAAATTGAAGCGGACAAATCAGGACCCATTACAGTCAGACATCATCGCTCAACTACACTCGAGTTATAACCAGCCAAGTGGAGTAGAATTGAATCGCGATGAAGGTCCAAGTGTTCGTGGTTGTTGCAGTGGTACTGCTAGCGATGATTGCTCTGGCCGAAGCAAGAAGAGATCGCGACGAAGACGAGAGATTCCGATGCCGCAGAGGCCAAGACTGTCGCCGCGAAGAGGACCGTCGTGTTTCTCGAGCCTGCCAAATGTGCGACCAGTGCCGACGCTCACAGGCTAACCCGAATAACCGAAATTGCCGAAGCTGCGAAGAGTGTCGGCGCGAAGATCCAAATGCGGAGGTGAATAAGTCGGCTGGTCGTTATGCTACTTGAACCGACTCTGCACGATGAGCACGCCCAGGAAGCAGATTGCCCCTCGCAAGCTCAACCAAACCTCTGGAAACCAAACTCTCTTCCAAGTTGACCCACTAAAACAACCCTCTTCGTGGATCCACTCTGAACCGGAAGCAGACTTGGCCAAACATCTGGATCAAACACAACTCGATATAATCAAATAAACCAATCATCCATCAAACCTCCTTCTTTTCTGCCACCGTCGCCTCCGGTGCAGCATGTGTTGATTCTAGCTGAAGTGGTTCATTTCAGACACTTTTCTCTTAGAATTCGTATCTCTGTGATAGTTGGGCATAAGTTCGGATTCTTCCCTTTGGAATACCTTGGCCCCACGGCGACTCTACCGCCGATAGAAGTATTCGAGTTTTATCCGTCCATCCCGATCATCGAGGTGAGTTTAAGCCGTCGCTATCTGATCTGGCAGTGCCTAAACTCGAGACAGTCTCGATCGTGTGCAGATGAGAAGCGAGGGGCCAAACTCGCGCCACTTTTGAGCTCTCTTCGACTTTTCCCCCAAATGGCTGAGTATGCTACGCTTTTCTCGCGCCAGAGTATCTCACAAGTCAATTCACGGAACAAACCGCTTGAATCTAGATCGCTCTCAAGATCTGGCAACCGTTCTCGTTCTAAACCCGAAGAGCTCAGCCCGAACGATGAACAATGAGGTTCTAGCTGGACCTTCAGGAGCCAACAATCCGAAAGAAGGCGCTAGGCTCGAACAATGGCGAGCTTGTGTCTCTAAATCATTGGTTTTCGAGCGAATGATAGGCGATTGTGATCAGCGCTCGCTCTATCACAGTTCGATCTGCGTTGTTGATTTTCCTCTACAAAGAAATACCTGGACACAGATAGACGTTTGAGCTTGATTGTGAATTAGGAATATCTGAATGTAAATGATTTAGGAATAGCTGAATGTAAAATTTGTTGGCCAAGATCAACGTTTGGATCTCGATTGCAACTTTTGCGATTCACAGTTCCAATCCAGTTTTACTAGTGGAGCGCAGTGAGATGGCAAACATGGCCGCGCGACCCTAGCGCTGCAACGCGGCCAACACTAGAGGCGCGCTTCGTGGCCATTTATAACAATTGCGCCATCATAACATCTGTTAAAATTTTCACATGATCGGGCTAAACGCCTGTGTTATGCGTGAAAAATGTCCTCCCTCCTGGTGCATCGCTCTTCGGCAGCTGAACACAACCTAGATCAGATCCATTCTATGTTGCAACAACCAGTAGTTTCATCGACGAAGAGAACAACCATTTCGCCTTTGCTACCAAAACTAAGACTGACTAGCTCTCCTCAATTTGTGTCCCCGAAAATCATGCCACCATTCCTCAGCTCGAATCTGATCGGTTTAACGGTGACACTTTTGGCACTCGCTAACTTGAAAGTGGCGCTCGCCAACAGTATTTCTCTCACCGATTGTTCTGTTGGCCAACAGGCGGACGCAAAACTCGAGCAAGTAAGGGTGAGCGGTTGCTCCACCGGCCCAAAGGGTCCCTGTCCTCTAATTCGTGGCCAGAACGCCTCCATCGAGGTGGACTTTTTGACGAGTAAGTCGCCCATCAAACACTGAAACCAAAACCGAGAGCGAGAATCTAACCAGCGCACTCAAATCAGCAACCGACTTTAGGGAGGCCCAAGTTGAGTTGTACGGAAAATTAGGTCCACTCTTGATTCCATTTGTCCTAAGGCCAAGCGACGCCTGCGGTCACTATGGCTTCACCTGTCCAGTTGAGAAGAGTGCGCATGAGAAATTGGCCTTCTCATTGCCGGTGCTCAAAACATATCCAAAGCTCAGCCTGTCGATTGTGTTGAAGATGCTTGACGAGAGGAGGAAGCTTATCATTTGCGTCCAGTTTCCAGCCTCGATAACTGACGCCTGAGTTTCAAACGAGCGCGAGGAGCAATCTCGAGTCAGGCTCTCGCGTTCTCGATGAGCAAGGAGCCAACCTTGCCCTTTGGAGATAGTTCGAGGTAACAAGAGCGCTATAAATGCGAGCAATCCGCTTCCACGGGCACCAAATGGGAGGCGCCCCCTTTGTGGCTGCCGCCAGATGAATGCGACTGAGCAAATAACCGAATAAACTGCCCATTGGACGCCGAAAATGCGACTAGCCGAACCATTTGAATAATTATATCAACAATGGCCTCCTCAAACCGCAAACCCAATCGACCATCTACATCCATCTTGCACCCAACCTCTCGTCTGCTCTATAATGCGACCATGGGTTTTGCGTTTGGGTGCTCGGGATTAGAAATGCAAGTGTTTGGGATGGAATGGTTTTGTTTAAATGCCCGCAACAGAGCAACCAGATGGCAGCAAGTGTGAATGCATGTTCTCGCTTCTCAAGTTGCCAGGTTTACATTTGTTGGCCTGTTGCTGGCCAAACATTTGAACCATTTGAGATGGCGCATTTGAAGTTGGACAGCATCAGCCAGAGATCTGCCGATTAACTGCAGCTTAGCCTCGCTTGCTAGTTGAGCAAGGCGACAAAATTGCACTCCACCAGCTCACAACAGTGGAAACTTGCTCTAATTTAAAACTGGAGGCCAACAAGCGGCAATTGCGAGCAGCGGCCCAAGATGGGAGTGAGGCCAGCTTTGAATGGCCATAATTGTCACTGGTTGGATGGCCGGTGGTGCTTGTGCGCTATGGGCGAGCTAGTTGCCGCCACGCTATAGGGGCCAACTTCGAACCCAGTTTGCCCGAGCAAATGGTGCAAAAGTTGGCTGTAAAAACAAACGACCTCCTCTCCATTAGTTGTGTGCCCTCCAAACCTAAACCCGCAGTCGCTGGTGTTGGAGCCGCTTTTTGGGCCCATCCAAGTGGCACGACCATCAATCTGGCGCCGACTAGCAAGCCGGCGGGCAAAAGATGGATGGAGGAGACGAGCTGAGGCGGACAGGCGCATTTTAGATTGGTCGCGGGCGTGCAATTTGAATATGCGCCGCCCTGTTTACGGCCATCGGGCGCCCAAAGTCAAGTGCAAACTCCAATGGCCGCTCATGTATGGCCTCAACTGAGGCCCATGAGCGCCGGCGCCTCAAGTCGACTGGTTGTGCGCGTTGCTCGGCCTGACTTGTTAATTAGCAACAGATGCGCCCTCGCTTGGAGACGGCCTCGTTCCGGACGAGCCGAGCAGAGCTGAGCCAATCCAAGAGGAGGGCTGGCGAGTAAATGGAGATTTCCGAGCCAGACAAGACGCGACAATGGAAGCGGCTCAGGAGTGGAGCGAGAGCGAGATGAAACTTTCAATGAGCCGAGCAAAGCTGACCATGGCGCAGCTTGGTCAATGCAGCCCCAGCAACTCGCCAGTTTCCGTCCATTTAGAGCAGCAATGCCTCTGTAGCGGCCAAGGGCTCTTGTGTGGCCCCAAAGCTAGATCTGTCTGCGCAAACTTGAAACCTTCTTTCACTCAACAGTGCCGACTTGTGCCTCCAAAACAAAATGGACAAGCTGCCTCCATCGTCGTTGTCGTCGTCATCATCGCCGACGCCGCTGCCGCCGCCACCGCCGCGAGTGTGAGGCCCAATGGCCATAGGTGATGCAAACCAGAGACATGCGCCGCTGAGATGAGCGACAAACTCGCCAAAGGTATCAAAAAGCCGCCCAGCTCCATTGGTCTAGAGCAACAGGTGAACGAGCGTGCGAGCCGCAAGTCGGGGGCGACAAAAACTGAGAGGAGCCAGCAGGTGCTTAGCCAAACGGCTGACCAATCGAGGGCGGCAAGTCGGCCAGTTTCGCTGGATGGACTAGAGGACGATTTGGTGTCCTATTGGTCCGATTCGACGAGTAGCCAGTGCGATCGAGTTTCAAGTCAACGAGAGAACGAGACTTCATCAACAAGCGACACAAGCTCCACCAAGCTAACAAGCAAATCGGCTAGAGGGGCCGAGAGAGCTTCGTCGAGTAGAGGCTGCAATACAAGTGGAGGCAGGAATGTGCGGAAGAGAGTTATGGCAAACGAGAGGGAAAGAGAGAGGACACGATCCTTAAATCAAGCTCTCGAAATCTTGCGCAATAGGTTACCTGCTCCAGATTCGGAGAAGAGAAGCAAGATACAGACGCTTAGAATGGCCAAGAAATATATTGAATTTCTAGCAAAAAGTTTCGCGCAACAAGCAAACGAGGCAGCCACCACTGCGCCACCATCATATCATCAGCCATCGAATCAATCCGATCAACTGGCCAAATCAGATGAACAAAACTTGTCCAATTCACCTGATTCATCGCTCACCTATAAATTCTATAAGTTTCGATTAAAGAGCCAAGCAAACACTGACTGACTATCCATAGCCTAGGAACCACTTTCTAAAGCAAGGAGTAAGCACCCGTCGCAGCGTTAGGATTTTCGCTACATCCAACCCTGACCACTGAGCGGACCAACACGACGTACATATTTACTTTCGTCTCTTCAAATTCTCGATACACTTTTAAAATTTGCAATACTTATTACCACTAAAACTCCAATTCACCTTTCATTCGGAGGCAAATCTCATCTTATGGGCAAGGACCAACCGAATTTCCATGCTCTAATCAGCCAACTATGAACTTTTACACCAGCAACGAGACGCCACCAGACGGCGAGGTAAATGTTGGGCCCGATGACACCGTTGCGGCTCTAGCCTTCTCGCCGCAACGTCTCCAAGCTGACTTTATCGTTTCCGGAACATGGGGAAACACGGTTAATTGTTACCAGGTTGCTAAGGCCATGAACGGCCAGTATAAGGGCGAATTGAAGGCATCGCATCAGCATCAGAGCGCCGTCTTAGACGTTTGTTGGTCAGATGACTGTAGCAAGGTGTTTAGTGCCTCGGCCGACAAAACAGTTAGAATGTGGGATCTTCAAGCTAATCAACAAATCCCTGTAGCTGCTCATGATGCTCCAATCAAAACCGTCCATTGGATTAAAGCCAGCCAGTACACCTGTATAATGACCTCAAGTTGGGATAGAACGCTCAAGTTCTGGGACACTAGAAGCCAGAACCCCTTAACTACCATAAACTTACCAGAGCGATCGTACTGCGCCGACGTTCTTGGTCCTATGGCTGTCGTTTCAACTGCCGATAGGGCCGTTCTCATCTATAAGCTCGAGCCTTCGCCAACATTGATAAAACAAAACGACTCTCCATTCAAGTTCCAGCACAAATGTGTTTCAATATTCTGCGACGAGAAGCGGGAACCAGCAGGATATGCTATGGGTTCAATTGAAGGTCGTGTTGCTGTTCAATACGTCCAACAGAAGGATCCAAAGTCAAATTTTACATTCAAATGTCATCGCTCTAACGGTCAGAACGCGGCTATTCATGACATTTATGCAGTTAATGACATCGCTTTCCATCCCGTACACGGTACCATGGCCACCTTAGGCTCAGACGGAAAATACAGTTTCTGGGATAAGGATGCGAGAACGCGACTCAAGATATCAGATCAAATCGAGCAACCTCTCACTAGATGTTCCATAAACTCAACGGGCGAGATATTCGCTTACGCCATGGGTTACGACTGGTCGAAGGGCCATGAGTATTCTAATCCAGCTACGACCAAGAACAAAATCTTGTTTCATTACTGTTTCGAGGAGATGAAATCGAAGAAGAAGAACTAATAAATTTCCCTCGTCACGTTACAATGAAGACCGGCTTCCTAAACTCTCTCCGAGACGCTTCATAAATTACAATGCAGGGAAACACCACTCATCATTAATTTTTTTATAGATCAAACAAAATCGATTTGTGCAAGCTACTTGATGTTTAGATAACAACACATAATTACATGCCTTCTGAATCACTAATCTGTGGTTTCAGATTGGTTTGTAAAGCAACGTAGTGACATACTTTTTCCTGAACCTATGGGTTGCGCTCAAAACCATGATCCCGTCCTTAATTGAAAGTGCATACAAATGATTCAACATGACATGGTTTGGCTGTGGCAAGATGGTGGCGTTGGCTTTATCCGGATTGTTGAGTATAACCTGAAGAAGATGGGGTGGCAGGATTGGTGGCACGACGGATGGGTCGATTGAGCGAGGAGGTATTCTAGTATAACTACCCGGTGGAGAGGAGCTCAATTTGCCATTTTCGGCCATGGAAGACAAATCCATATCGTGCTGACTGCCCGATCTCTCGGAGCTTCCATCAACTTGAACCTGCAGCATTTGATACCGTGAAGCTACTACTGGCTGTGGTGGCGTTTGTGCTTCCATTGATGCCCTCGCTTGTTGCTGATGATGATGTCGAGCCGCCGTTGGTATTGCTATTGGTTGAGGTATTGTTTGTTGATGTGGATTGCTGTGCCTGGTTGCCAACTGCTCCACTTCCTTGCTGTTGCTTGCTGGGACCGCCATCTGTATTGCTACCGCTATCTAGTTTGTTGATTTCATCCAATTCTAATTCTAGTCTGGTGGGCGTAAACATGTCGTGCTGGTGTTACAGGTCACGATGCTAGCTCTGTTTTGGTCCCAAGTCAACAAGAAAACGGATCGACATCGATTGCTCGTATCAGCAGATTTGGAACCCAAAATTAATTTTAGCCTTTACGTGGTCCTATAGAATGTTGTTTACTCTCATAACTTTCCCTAAGATCGCATCAAACATCAAGGAAAAAATTGTCGGCTTCCATGTATCTGTTCGTGCAAATATACTTTTGAGCTCCCACAAGCTGAATTCACCTGCAGTGAACATGAATTCAAAACCAAGAATAAATATTATTCTTGTGGTGCACCACAACTGAGAATTTTCGTAAATTAGTGCGCGCCTCGCCACAGAGTGGCCTGACGCCATGAGCAACCAAGAACAGATACAAGAATGCGATCCGCCCATGTAGAGTGGCGGCTGGGCGTAGTTGAGAGCGCCGCTTGACACTAGTGTTTATGGTTGGTTTTGACTCGACTAGACTTTTAGGCTCCATTACCAAGAAACTCACTTATATTTATTTTTGGTTTTGAATTCCGCAGACTTTTACGTTACCCTGCTAGATAAACTCAACTTGTTGGGTAATTCATTGCAATAGTATGTACCAAACGACTAAAATAAGTATCAAGTCTGCGATAGTCACGTGTAGATGGGCCTCGCTTGGTTGAAGGCTGATTGAAAGGGAAAGAAGGACGCAAATGAGGATCTAACCGAGTCCATGTATCTGTTCTTGGTTTCCAAGCCAAGAACAGACATAATCCTCTTATGGTCAAGATCATTTCTTCTGCTTACGTTCGCTAGTTGTGGTTAATGAGGAGAGGATCATGCAGATCTATCAGAGCCATCTAACGGGCTTTCGAAACCGATTTAGATATTGAAAAAGATGATCTGACACTAGAATTTATCACAATCTTGGTAAATTATGCCTTGACTTCTCGTTACAACTCTAAACTCTCACGCGCAAACCCTCGAGGTAGTTGTCGTGGTGCAAGCACAGCTTGTTTTGGTTGTGGGTACATCAAACTGACTCGTGCGTCACCATTATCTTCCATCTCCTGTGACGAATTATCATGCAGATAGAGCAGGTATCTTATCGAGCCCAAAACTACGGAATTGCATGCTTCAGTCGGGCCTTCCCAAGGCAGGTTACCTATTTCATCAACTCGGGTGAAAGGTCTAGCAGCAAAATATTTTAATGAAAAGAGTGCAGTTTCTATCGTATGAACAGACTCTTGATCCGGTGTTGTAGTTGATAGGCAGGCCTGTTTCTCGCATCGAGACTGGAGCGACTACGATCGCTGATGGAGCACTGGAAATCAATCTAGGGCACTCAAACAATAGGAATGAGTGATTCTCTTTCCAGTATACAGGTTGAACAGAAGTTGTACCGGCTAAAGTAGGGAAGACGTTTTTGGTCTGGAGTTTTAGGTCTAGACATCCAGGTATCACAGAGCAAGGGTCGATTTTAGAAAACTTAGGATACCCGTGGCGCGCTCATTCCCAATTTCTTATAGGTCTCTTCCAGTCGCTTACTGTAAGAGTCAATCTTGTAAGCCAACGTCTCCAGAGAACTCACTTTGAGATCGATCTCGTTAATCGTTTGCACAAGATTTTCCAATCTAGCTTTGGCCTCTTGATTTTCGTTGATTTTGTTGACGTTCTTTGCTATCTTTTCAGCAACGATCATGTAATCCTTGAAAGAGTCAGTGGTCGTCCTGTTCAGTTTAGTGATAAATTCGTAGTCATGCAAGGAAGCTTTCAGTTCAGCTTGTATGTAGTCTGAGACTCGCTCGAAAGCATCCTCATAGGACATGATGGATGTGTACTTGGTTCAAGTTGTTTTGGGCTCAATGAGCTGAGGCGTAAGTTTAAAGCCTAATATCGTGTTTTAAAGTACCTGAAATATGTGCGAGAAACTGCAGAGGCCTGGGTATCTCGCTAAATTCGAAGGCGCTACCCTAGAACATCATAAGCTCCAGTTCAGGACACAAAATTTCGCAAACCATGAAGCCGCGTGCAGATTTCAATTCGTGAATGGTCGTTCGTACGAGCATGTGACTGACCCAAAAATCCGTAGTGAGGATAGCCAAATTTCGTTCTCCAATTTGAAACCTAGTTACCCATCACTCTTGCTGCATATCATATTAAAAAACGGGGACTTACCATCTTAGACTCGATGAAACTTAACCAATAATAACTTGCCGCACAGTTTGGACCCAGGTTCAACCCAAGAAAAATTCGATCCCCTTGACACTGAAAATCGATGATTGCACCTTTGATTAGATACACCGCTTTGGGTGCAGTTGGTGTCGGCGGCATATTAGCTCTGAAGGAAAATGAATGGAACCCAAAAGAAATTGGTCTAGTTCGCTTTGGAAGGGCCTTCGTAACGGCGTCAAAAATCGCTGCGGATTACAAATTCTCTTTAATCGGTCATGACGATTGCTCCGACCCTTCGCTCAAGGCTTGGTCAGACTGTCACAAGAGATCCGCTGAAAGACTGCTGGATCTATGTTGTAAGAATGGAGGTATCTTCATCAAGGTCGGTCAACACATTGCCGCCCTACAATATTTGGTCCCAATAGAATACGTGGAAACTCTGTCGGTCCTGCACAATAAAGCACCAAGAACTCAATATAATGATATTAAGAAAGTCATCAAAGAAGACCTAAAAGCTGATCTTGAAGAGCTTTTCGAGGAGTTTGAGATCGAACCTGTTGGAGCTGCTTCGTTTGCACAGGTACACCGTGCGAAACTTAGGTCAAATGGGCAACTAGTTGCTGTCAAAGTTCAGCACCCTCAAGTGCAAAAACATAGCTACGTTGATATGGCCACCATGGATATCATCGTCCAAGTGGTCGCAAAATTGTTTCCAAACTTCTCTTTCCTGTGGCTTGCAGAATCAACGAAGAAAAATATACCACTTGAGTTGGATTTTAGGCATGAGGGTAGGAATGCAGATAAAACTAGGAGATTATTAGATTATTTTGAATGGCTTAGAGTGCCTAAGATTCACTGGGAGCTGAGCTCCTCCCGCATACTGCTGATGGATTTTGAGGTGGGCGGTATGATTAATGATACCAAATATATCGAGAAGCACGGTATTGACAAGCAGCAGTTAACAAGACGATTAGGTTCGTTATACTGTGACATGATTTTCAGGCATGGCCACGTTCACTGTGATCCACATCCGGGTAATATATTAGTGAAAAACACTGAAAAGGGGGCCCAAATTATTCTTTTAGATCATGGGTTATATACACATTTGAGCGATGAATTCAGGTCTAGATACAGCAACTTGTGGTTGGCTCTTATACAAGCCAACATGGATTCTATCAAAAAGCACGCAACGGAACTAGGTGTTGGCGAGTTATACGGTATACTTGCGTGCGTTGTTTCTGGTCGCCCGTGGTCGGCAGTTGTTAGAGGTATCACCGAGCATATAGATAAGAAGGCAATGCAATCGGAGGAGTCCGAAATCAAAAGCTACGCCTCACGTTACATGTCAGAGATCAATCAATTACTCTCCAATGTGCCACGGGAACTGTTGCTAATACTTAAGACAAATGACTTACTTCGCAGCATTGAAACGAGAATGGGCACAAAGGGTCAGCAGATGTCATTCATTATCATGACTCGTTATTGCTCGGAGAACGTCCACGCAAACCTTTTGAAACAATGTCAGAACTGGCGCTGCCGGCTTCGAGTTAGAACAGCTCATCGATGGATCGACTTCAAACTTAGAGTTTACCAGCTATATCTATGGATGAAATGGTACTTTACACGGACACAGCCCCATCACTTAGCGTTGCAAGATGTCCTATAACTATAACTATTTGAATAAAGTTGTGTAATTAGTGACAAAAACTATCAAAAAAATTCGCCAAAGTAGCCTCGAATAGTTGCTTCTTCCTGTGACCAACAGATAAAATTGCGATCTCCCTATCTTGAGTCCCGACTTTAGATGAGGTCTCAGATTTTCAGGTCTTCGAACTCTGCAGCCCATTAAAGTGGGCACTTCCTCCAATCTGAGCGGTAGCTCCCCACCGGCGACTGGTCTCGGAAATAAACTACCTTCTATAGCGATTACGAGGTTGTGAGTCTCAGGATCTCGTTGAATGCAATAAACTCGCTCTCAGATTCTGAATATGAATGTATTGAAACTCTTGGTGTCGAGCAGCACATCCACTTTCGTCCTTGTATCGATGCCAATATTAACCGGCATGGGATTTATGTTGGCATTCATAATAAAGACGACAAGGTAGTTATCAGGTGTGATGAAAGCTATATGCTGTTCAGCATACATGATCGGTGCCGAGTAAAAGTTCATCTTGACACGGACAGAACCCGGTTTCACGTATCTACTCAGGTGTCCGATAGCATAAAACATTGGATTCCTATAGTAGATACCTTTTTTCGGATCAACAATGACTGGTGCATCGGCTTGTTTGGTGAAAGGATATGACAATATGTCAATCATTGTATAGGCGATAACTTTTCTGCTCAATTTTCAGTATAGTTACCTTTGAATTTTTGACTGATGCATGGACCCCCCTCTAGGTTCAATGCCAGGTTGAAATCGAGCCATCCAACTGCTCCGTACTCCAGATTTTTCACTATCTCGCTAACGTAATTCTCAGCATACTGCCAGCTGCCCAACTTCATGGGCGCATTTATGGAGCCTTGAGTGGCCAACAGGTACTTATTCGGGTACCTTCTAACTGCATAGATCAAATTGTCATAGGATGAGGAACTTTGATTGCTGTTGATGAAGGCAACTCCAGCGACACTTTTGCTGACTTCATGTTCACTTAGCACAGCATCAACCCAAACAGGTATATAAGCTCGATCGTCGCCTAAGAGTAATAACCTGAATTTATTCACCTCAGTCTCTTTTGAGCGACTACTACTAACTAACTTGATTAGCTTAATCGCTTCAGAAGGTCTCATCGCCATTGAACTGTAATCAACTGTGTCGTTGACACCTCTATCCCTGGCTATAGAAACAGGCGATTCTGTCAAGATTAGAGCCCATATGTCCAGTCCATGCGCTTTGTAAGCCTTAATGAAACCTATCAGATAAGAGGCGTAGTCCTGGAAACTATCCTGCTTGAGATGGCCTCCGTGGACTATTCTGTTGTTATCTTTGAGCTCTTGCGGAGCTGTAGCTGCACTGGCCAAAATCTTGACTCGATTCTTGAACTTTCCAGCCGCTTTCATCGCGTCTCTGATGATCGATATCCTATGGTCGGTATCATAAGGACTGAGCTCCACCTGGGAGTTGTCGGGTTGATCGAGAACATAGTTGGAGTAGGAGTATTTGGTCGACCCTATGGGTACCTTTATGAGATTCAAGCCGATACCCTTGCTGACATTGAAGTAGTCGTTGATCAATTCTTTCCTCACCTCTTCAGGCAGATCGTCGGCATTTGTGCTTGAGGCATCGGTTAGAGTTGTCCCAAAGCCTAGAATTCTCTGATATTTTGTCTGAGTGTCTATGAAAATTGTTCCGTTGACGTGGCTTTCTTCGTAATAGAAATCGGTTCTATCGATGGCCTTGTACGTGTTCACTTTGAGTCTGTCTTTGGCTCGCGTTGAAACTATATGCACAACCTCGTCCCTCGACTTGGGCCATTCATCTGGTCTCTTAACATTGGGCTCATCCTCGACCAACGGCTCACATAAGCTTGGACCACATTGTGTCACAAAGCTTCGGTCAAGAACATCGCGATCGCAGGTAACTTGAGTAGAATTAACCCTGGAGGAGATCACGGCCAGGTAGTGTATTAACAGGATGATTTTTAGACTCATGTTTTCTGCACCCACAGCAACAACTTGCATACTGTAGATAGGAGATAGCAACCCTCTCAAGCTAGCAGCCTCAAAGTTGTTACATCGCCAATTGGAAAAAGTGACGCGTCATTCAGCTTCTAGCAAGAGCTCAGTTGGGTCAGCAGGTTAACGAACCCTTGTAATGAATGACATGATTTGGACAGATTTGGGAAAGAGAAAGCTGAACTTCCGGCCTCTGGATCATATCTGTTCTGTGTCGCTCTGTGCATACACGATGCATTCGTCACGCGTGCTGTACGAATGAAATTCTGAACCAAAATACAAAAGTCTGGTATGGTTGAAACGGAGAAAAAAAGAACGCAATTGGGAATCGAACCCAGTCTGAGAAACCATGAACAGATATAACATACACGTCTTGCTCACTCAAACACCGCATGCTTTCGGATTCATCTTTTTGATACCTCGATATAGATATTTATCCTCATCTATAGTGATTCACTCTTCTGTATTGTCGTCGATCGACATAATAACGAGTTGATCAGGAAAAAGAGACTGTTATTGTCACAGCTGTCTGCCCCCATCTCACCTGATCGAGCAAAGCTTCGAAACAAGTTTCTCAGGTCGCTCAGTCTGGCGACACGAACATAGTAATGAACAGCTACTTAACTATCCAAACGATTGGACTCGCCTGTGGAATTGGATTTCTTGCTTATTGTGTGTACTTTGATCGACGCAGAAGGAACTCTCCTAACTATAGAGAGAATGTGAAACTCAAGAGGGAGAATGAGCGCAAGGCGAGAGAGTCTGATGACGAAATTGAACTGCCCCCCGTCGAAGATAAGGCCGCCATCGAGAAATTCTTTGTCAGAGAGATCGAAATTGGAGAGGAATCAATGCAGGCTGGTGAGATAGATCGCGCAGTCAAACACTTGAGCTATGCCGTGGTGTTCTGTCCTCATCCTCAGCAACTACTACGATACCTGCAAGAGGTTTTGCCTACGGCGGGCTATACCAAACTAGTGGAAAATGTGGCAACAGCCAATAAAAGAGTGAACGAAGCTTACAAGAAGAGCAACCTACAAGAGGAGGATGTCGAATAGGATCAACTTGATCACCGCTCCGGCCAGATATGACTCGCGATAGTATAGTATATTCTCTTGTTCGTGTTTGACTGTACAATACACCTTTTTTGAATGAATACTCGATCACTCTTACTAGTCTACGTTGCTTTGATTAGACAGTCGGCAATTAACAGAGCAATGCCGAAGCTTCGCCATCATCTGGTCCAAGGGTGACTCTTATCTCTCTCCCCAATTCGCTCCAAGTCACCGTTCGGCCGCTTCTCATTCACACGCCAAAATGAATAAGACATGGCGATACGCGCCACGCGCAAGTTTTGCTCGAAAAAAGATTGGAAGGAATATAATAATCGCAAGCTCACAACAAATACTACGAAGCAATTCAGGCGATTATTTTTGCTCCTTAGGATAACTTGAACAAGCTCACAACTTTTTGTCAACGGTGTAATATAGAAAGATCTCCCTCTATTTCACAATGGACCCATCGATCGCGAGAGTGAAGGCCAGGTACCAGAAAGACAGGCGAGCACACTTGATCGTGTCCAGAAGAACGAACTTGTTAGCCATAACATTGGGTGCATTAGTGTTCACATTATACGGATACTCTATGTACAAGATAAAGCAAGAAACAGTCATGTTCGAAATCGACGAAGAAGCTCAGAAATCGGGATAGATCCCTCGCACGATTATCAACTAATCATGTGTTCTTAGGACGTCACCTAATTTAATCGCTGTTTCTACTGTTAGCCTGAGTTAAAAGAAAGCTGTCAAATCGACTATTTGAAATGCTTAATTCGACAGTCAGGTGATGTTTGCCTTAAAATACATCACAGCACCAGACCCAAACCTGATTGCTGTTAGAGCTGGAATATCAAGCCTGCAGCCGAGACATTATCACCTGCACCGCCTGTTTGCTTTACTTTTGTGCAAACCAAAACAGGTGCTACACATATCTCGATGGTTTCAGTCTTTGATGAGGTTTGAACACCAACCCCCGGTAGCTCTGAGCCCTCGACCAGAATATCCTCTTGCCAACACACAACTGGATGTTTTGGATTGAACGGTATCTGACGACGTGACCCTTGTTTACTCGTTGTGTAGGATTCATCCATAATCAGTTTTGCCTTGGCCATATCGATCTCATGTGAGCCACAAGTATACCTGTGAGCTGTCAATGCTGCCTTCACTGACGAAGTGAGGGTGTTCTTCCAGCCGGAATTGATTCTAGTCATGATGGCTTGGAAAGCTAAAGTATGGGCGTGTATTCGACTCAGCCTACCATTTGTTGGTCTTTGTAGTAGTTGGTATAACTGTCTCATCTGATCAAGGGTGGTAGCAACTCTTGGATATGTTTCCGATCGTATGTTTACCCCTTCTTTGGTCAGATACTTGATAAGAGTTGGTAGTTCTTGTTCGTTCATGCCCATCGAATTGACATAAGGCACAATTAAATCCTTAATGCTATCTAATAGTGCTTCCTCTGTAAAAGAAGCGAGCTCTAGGTGAACTTTGGGCTTGTAGATGGGTAATCTAGCAAGGACCCTGCTCAACTTTTGTAATTTTTCACGTCTCATTTCAATGGGGATTGGGATGTTATCCATCATTTGCAAACCACCAATGACAAGCAAGTCAAGATTGCTTGCACTCTCGAGCCTCTCAATGAAGTTGTCCATAGACTCGAGGGACGGATTGAAGAAGTCGCTATGAATGATCAATCTATTTGCCCTAGGTGCAGTGTAGGCACCCCATCTCTCGCCCGCCGGGTATTCTATACAAATATGCACGTCATCGTAATCGACCATCGGTCCTGATATAACAAGTTTATCATGGTAATGTTCTGCAGTGAGTTTGCTGTGCTGTGTTCCCAATAATACCCTGTCCAAACCCTCAAGAACGAATCTTTTAGCCATAACAGCTGCATTACCACCAATAGCTTCGCGAGATCCCTGGACAGATTTGGCATGTGCAACTAATTCCTTGAAGAAGGTCCTATTGTCTATGTACCTCTCAGCCGCGGCTCCTTCGACGAAAAAGTAAGCTAGAACCTCATTGAGATCATCCTGATCCTTGATGCTATCGCGATGCGTTTGACTCGTTGGTGGAAGTTGGGAATCGAAAATTAGCTCCTTACCCGAGACGAAGACATCCAAACACGAGCCGAACCCAACTGCTACATTCAAGTTTTTGTTTATCTTTACACGACTCTCGATGCTGAGCATGCTTCTAAGAGTTTCATCTACATTATGATCAACTAATTGACCATAGAAACGCCACTTGACGACACCGACGACGAGGGCGAATGCGAGTATATAGAAGGTTTTGATGTTCTTTGCCGTCGATGGTGACGTTGAGATGACATTAGTCTTGGTTTCACTTGTTTTATCACTTGATTCCGTGGCGGAATCTTTCTTTGACGTTACTTTAATGACCATGATTGCCGAGATTAGAAGGCTGCAGAGCCTAACTTTTGGATTCTGAGTGATCTATCTCAACGGCTCACGTCCAATAACCCTGAAAATGTCTACAGGGATTTGCTAGTATGCATTGCTTAATAAATAGAGAGGCTAGTTGGTTAGTGTGAAGGTAACAATTGTTCAAAAGGACACGTCGGATTCCGACGTGGGTGTAACAAAAAGAACCCTCAGGTGATTCCTGGTGCAGAAAATATCGATTGCTATTGGGATGTGCTCATGTGCATAAAGGTGTATGTGACAGCGCAATTGTACGCTCGGTTTTTTGATCTCATTTATTTATTTTTGTCGTGGGATATGTCACGACTAAAACAAATAAAACATTTTAGTGCGAGTTTTTTAAATTCAGTATCCCAACCATCATCTTTGACTAGAGGCCACATCAAGTCCCATTTTTCTGTAAGATTCAATTATAAGTTAAACCTCTGGAGCCTGCGTGCTAACTTGATGCTTTGTTCGACCGATCAGATAATCTGAACCAACAATTTTCGACAGGCGTGCGATTGAAACTTCTTTCTCCTGGCCTTGATAAAGCGTAGCGCAGATTTGGCCGGAGACATTGGGCTCCCTGTCCATACATCCGTCAAGGTTAGCCGATCATTTTAGGTAGAGTCTATCAAGGGAAATGGGGGGTTCGGCTAACCTTGAGTTGGAGATCGCTTAATATTCATTACCAAAATCTGCCAACATGTCTGTCTCGAGACAGCTAAATGGAAGCGCCGAGTTTGGACGTCACATCTTATTTTTTCTTAGCTTCTTGGGCAAATATAATCAACAAAACCCTATTTTTGTATTCTGGTGGTCAGCCTACCACTTTGATCACGGCAAGTCTTAGCTGCCGGCTCAGATTCAGCCAGCACTGCCAACCTGTCCCTTTGGTTAGATAGCTGCTTTGAGTTTGGCTCGCTTCCAATTAATTAGTGACCAGTGGCCCTAGCTCGCCCAGCCTAAGGAACTGTTAGTCTGAAATTTCCACTGAATCGGCTTGCCCTTGGCGATGGAAAGCACGCGCTACAGGGAGAGAGAGAGAGAGAGAGAGAGAGACGTGTCTTTGCAACTGGATAAGGAAACGAGTTCTATCTAGACGGACACGAAAATTAGGTAAACTTTTCTGGCGAGGCTGGTCAGCGTAGAGGCGATATAGTTGGTTGAGCGAGAGGTAATGGCCAATCGAGGGAGTCGCTAAAAGTTCATGGTCTCTCCCAATCCCAATAGGCTGATCAGAGATAAGACATCCCTCTCCAGCCTCCTCGCCTCTAGTTGAATGGGTTAACTCTTGCGGGCGACCATAAACAGGTACGGGCTGCGCGATTCAGGTTGGGAGACAATGAGCTGTTGCTTTCAGCTCACGTTAAAAGTGGTTAACCAGGCTGGACACGCAGAATCGAATTCGAATTAGTTAACCCGCTTGCATGGTTGGCAGAAAGAGAGCGCTTTCTCTGTCTCGCTGAATTAGTTGCCATTTCCCCAACTTTAAATGGGCCACAGACATAGTTGTGTGCGCGTAGAGGCGGCCAACGGTGCAAGAATGGTGCCAAGGTAAAGGTGATCCATGTATACTATGCTCAACTCAGCGCGCGCGCGCGCTACTTCTCCACCCGTCTGCAGGCCGGGCTGAACATCTTGTAACTTGCTCAACTCCTTGGCCTAAAGATATGACCAATCTCTTTGTTAGCATTCGTTTGGTAGCAAAGACTAAGAATAGCCCAAATGCTCTGTTGTTGGTCGACGTTGGCTAAAAATTGCTCTGTCTAGTGCCGTTATGAAACAACTCAGTCATCTTCGGCCGAGTCAATTGCGATTTTGCGGTTTGAACATGGGTGCCCGTCGCTGGAAGAAGCTTCGAATGGTATGAATATTGTTCGGTCCGTAAGTTTGGTTTGTTTTTAGACTTGGAGGAGGCTAATGAAGCGCTCCCTAGACAACCTGTAGAGTTCCACAGTTCCCCCGCAGCTCAGTACCGCAGACTTACAGAGAGATAATTCTGGATTATACTATAAAAGTGCCTAAGTCACCTGATCGCTCAATCGTCGTCGAGTCCTCGTCTCAGGCCAGCGATCAAGGGCTAAGAGGAAGACAAAACTTGATAGGCGAGCAATCTATGCACTCTAACTGGAGTGTCTGGGCACAATCATGGCAAGCTCATCCCAAGTTAGCCCGCCAGCCAGTCAGCCGGCAATGAGTAGCAAGCTTGGTTTGGGCGAGCAAGCCTTCCAATAGCTGTAAAAGGATCAGCAGTGTTGCAAGCAGTTGTGCGAAAGTGGTGATAGCGTTACCATCGTCTACGCTCCTGTGAGGATACCTACACCTAACGAATCTCCCTTCCAGCAGAGAGTCCAGCTTTAGCAACGAACCGCTCGGTTCTTAATGAGCGAGCGAACGCCTTCTCGATGGCTGACAGATTTTAGAAGCCACATTTAGTCTTGTACTTCATTCGTAACTAGAAGACTACTGCAGCAACAGCAACAGTGGCCAGCAAGGCGGCCGAAGAGCTCTGCTGGTCGGTGGGGGCAGGAGGTTTGTTTGAGAGAGGAGAAGCTTATGCGAATCTATTGGCTGTAGAGTTATTGTAATTTTTGTCGATTGGCCTCTCTCGTTCGTTTGGAGTGGCATTGTGTTTTCTTTGAATAAATAAGCCCGCCGGCAGAGTGATTGGCCAGGTTTTCAATGAGAGCCTAGCAAGTTTGGAGGGAGAGAAAGGACAACAATAGATTTACGTGCGTAGTGCCTAAACTCCAGCGCCAACAAGCGCACTAGCTTGAACCAGTCGGCATCCCAGTACAAACCAGGAAGGGGCGAGCGAGCAAGACAGGCAGCGCGTAGGCCCGAAGTTTGTCAAGCTCGCCGAATCGATTGACAAAGGAGGCGGCCAATCGGACCCTTGCTGCTGAGGGTGTCAAGCTGCGAGCGGGCGGCGGATCAAGTTGTCGGCGGGGGGCTCGAGGAGGGCGCAATTTGCTTGTCGGAGGAAGTGGGTTGCCGTCGGCCGGACAGATAGGTGATAGAGGGGTGTGAGAGTCAAGCAGCATTCGAGTTTGTTGCAGGTAGCCCTTGCTCGCATATCGGTTCGCGCGTAGCAACGACTGGAGGTGCCTTTGTTGCGCGCATCACCTGAGGCGTTCGGAAAAATCCGCATTGTTGAACAGGTTAGTCTGGTGTCTGGATCTTGTAAGTCTCTATTTGCTTACAAGTCCCGCAGCAAGCTCGTGACTATCAGCCAGTGAGATCAGTTTGGTCAAAATGATTTGAATGTGTCGAGGGGTTGACTTGCACATCAAGTGGCCTTTTAAAAAGAGGCTCGAGAGGCTGCTTTGCTCATTCATGGTCAGGCGATGGACCTACATTCAATCTGCATTTAGTCTCTGACGTAAAACCATATCAGTCCAAAATTGAATCAAACTCCCGGAACCAGTTAACCTTTTTCTTGAGTTGCATAACTAAATTTGCCAATGCGAAACACTTCCATCCGTAATAGTGACGATTCAAGCAGTGACTGAAGTTAGCTATATCGTTTAGCGAGAGGCCAGCTCGGACGAAAAGTTGGGCCGCTCAGAATACAAAGTTGTATGTCAAGGCCAGAGGAGGGGGAGGGCAACAAGGTAGGCTCACCTGTCTCGCGGCCCACAAGTCGGCTTGAGCGAGGGAGCGAGTTTTGGTGGCGCAGAGTGGATTGCGGACACTTCCTGTCTGCTGTTGCATATAAATAGGAGCCATCAGTTCCTTGCATCGGCCATTGGCAAGTGTTCAGCTCTTGGCAGAGGGATCGGAGATAAGTGAGGGAGCAAGCGGACGGGAAAAAGTAAGAGTTTGAAAGCTTTGGTCCGGCGGCAACACAAGTGCAGCGGGCGAGTTCGAGCAGAGGAAAGTTCAAGTTTAGAGGTTCTGATCAAATCGGTGGGCAGAGTCGACAAACATTGAGCGAGATTCGAGGGTTTGAAAAGAGAAAGAGAGAGAGAGAAAGGGGAGTTTGTTGCACCTTTGCGGGCTGCGCGCAGGTAGCTGCCTGACTAGAGACACTGACCGACAGCTAGACAAGCAAGCGGCCAAACGAGCAACCAGCAAGCGAGGCGTCCTGCCTGCGATAAAAACTGGTTTCATCCGATTGTAATCGCTCGATATTTGTTTATTCTTAGCCGGTTGGCCAAAGCAGACCGGCAGCACTAGGAATAGCAATTGCAAACAGCACTCTCGATTTAGATTTGCGGCTAGCGCGTTTAGTTAGAGCAAGCTAACTAACGGCAAGAAGAGAGAGAGCCCTCTATCCTGCGAGTTGGACGAGCGCAAACACGCGCACGTACGCCATCCATTCGGTCTCCTCGCCAGTCAATCAGTTGGTTAGTCAGCCTAAGGTAGTGAGTTTGGCGGTTTGGCGATCGACACTAGCGACACGGCGGCTGCAACAACGTGAGCGACAACATAGGACCGGGTGCGAGTTTGCCTGCGCCAACAACGGAGCCATCAAGAGACACAAGATCCGTGAAAAGGGCGAAGGAGAGCAAGGGATCTGGTATAAAGCTGCGAGTTTTGCCCCAGACAGATGCGAGATCGAACACTCGAACAACAGGAAACGCTGCAACGAGGCAAGAGGAGCTCCAAGTTGGGTAGGCAAAGTGAGCTCAGAGAGACAGAAGCAATGGCAGCAACAAACGCGAGCCGAGTTGGACGAAGCAACATAGTGGACTTTTACAACAATCGAAGCGTCCTCATAACAGGCGGAAGCGGATTCATAGGCAAGGTGCTGATTGAGAAGCTGTTGCGCACCTGTCACGGAATAAAGCACATCTTTGTGCTCATTCGTCCAAAGTGGAACAAGCAACCGGACGAGCGGCTTCAAGAGCTCCTAAGGGCGCCTCTGTTTGATGGTGTCCGTGATGATAGGTTAGCTGAACGAGTGATTGTTGTTGAGGGCGATGTTACGCAAACCAATCTTGGTTTGAGTGAAACAAATTTGCTCAGAATAATGAACGAAGTCTCTGTCATCTATCATTCGGCTGCTACAGTTAAATTTGATGAGCCTCTAAAACAATCGATTGGAATCAACATTTCAGGTACGAAGAACATGATTGAGGTTTGCAGAAAGATCCCTCAACTTGCCGCTCTAGTTCATGTTTCAACTGCCTACGCAAACTGCGACAAAGATCAAATTGACGAACACATTTATCCGATGGACATAAATCCAGAGAAATTAATCGAGCTTTCGAATTGGCTCGACCAGGATACCTTGCAAGAGTTGAAACGCAAACTCTTGGGCGCAAGACCAAACACTTACACCTACACAAAGGCCCTCGCCGAATGGCTCCTAATAAAATGCGCCCGCGATCTGCCAGTGGTGATCTGTCGGCCCTCTATTGTGGTTGCCTCCTGGAGGGAGCCATTCAGCGGATGGGTGGACAATGTAAATGGACCGACGGGAATCATCTTGGGCGCCGGCAAGGGTTTGATCAGATCCATGCCTGGCAATCGAAGCGCAGTCGCTGACTTGGTTCCTGTTGATACAGTTATAAATATGGTGATAACATTGGCCTGGTTTGCTCACGTTTACCAAAATCACAAACACCTGCACGATGGCTCAGAAAGCGTCATAGACTCAAGTATTGACTCAGTTTCAGCCGAGGAGCTGAAAGAGGGAACACATTTCGCCTCACAAATCTACTCCAAGTTGAGCGACCAATTCAATGAAGCAATCCAAAGCTATTCGCATGAAAGCGAGAGCAACTGCAACAATAACAACAATAGCAATCACTCCTACGGAACTTCAAAGCTGGAAATGGCGGCCAATTTCCATTCAGAAGGCTCCAAGTTGAAACTCAAGGTCAAGGGCGACAGTGAGGGCTGCAGAAGTAAGAGCGAGAATAGCAGCAGCAGCAGGAGTAGCGTCATAACCGACGAAAGGAACCTCGATCTCGACGACAACGACAATAGCAACAACGGCCTCTCGCACCATTACCACATCCAGCACCAAAAGTTCACCGACGATGGCTACGGGAGCGCAAGCCAGTCGCCGTACGCAAAGTCCACCGACTCCGCATCCTTGTCCGCCTCTTCCTCCTCCACAAACCTCACTAGCTCGCCAACAAATAGAACCAATGACTGCGAAGACGGCGACCATAACGATGAAGAGCAAGAGGAAGACCGTAACAATAACAACAACAACAGCATATCTGAAAACAGGTGCACCAAAGGTGACTTCGAAACAACATTTGCTGGCCAGTCGAGGGAAAAGGAGGAGGCAATGCTTTCGCTTGCAACCCAAAGGAGGCTTGCAGAGCGAAAGCAGGCAGCCTTCGAGTACAAGCTGAAACAGTTTCGTCACAACACGCAGCTCAAGTTGGCCGCAAAAAGTCTACCCGAGGAGCTGGCCGACATTCCAGTCTTCCATTGCACCTCTGGCGGCGAGAACCCAATCAGTTGGGGCCGAATCCAATTCCTTGTGATGTCAATCATTGCGCTCTACCCAAGCATCTCCACTTACCGTTATCCAAGCGGCTCTTTCACGAACAACGGCCGCCTGGACGACTTTTACCGCTTAACTTTGCACTACATTCCCGCTTACATTGCCGACTTCCTCACCAGGCTTATGGGTGGCAAGCCAATCTTGGTAAAACTGTACAGAAAGTTTGACCAAGCGTCGAGTGTTCTTAGAGCATTCACTTCGCGACAGTGGCAGTTTAATGCAGAGAACAGGACCATGTTGATAGAGGAAATCATGTCGGAGGAGGACAAGCGGCTGTTCAATTGCGACGTGCGAGCCTTAGACTGGTCGCATTTCATAAGAGACTACACGCTGGGGGTCAGACAATTCATACTTAAAGAGCCAATGGGCAACCTGAAACAGGCAAGGGCAAACCTAAGCTTCGTGTATTATAGAAACCTGGCCCTCCAATTGCTCTTCTTCGCGCTACCTGTCTACTGTCTAGTTCCCACCTCCTGGTTGAGTCCAGTCTTCAAGTTGTGCTAGTCTGGCAGCGAGATGCCCTCACTGAAGCATTGGCGTACCGGCCAAGTCGATCAGATATAACCTGGATTCAACATCTTGTTTGTTAGGCGACCTTCTTGGTTAGTTTAGACAGGCTAGAACCGCCTGAGCCCACAAGAGAGTTGGAGACGAAACTTAAATTTCTGCGGGTGTAAATATATGATACAGTTTTATAGTTAATTAAACGATAGAGATTTAGCCAACCGCATGTTAAATTCCTCTTGACACTCGGAACGAGAGTTATCTGAACTTCACTCGAATTTTGCAACAGGTGGCTAAATTCAACCTGCCGCCTAGAGTCATTCGGCTTTTTGTCGGAATAAATGGGGGCGAACCTTCATCTTGGCGCCATAAATTTCGCATGGCTCGATATCTTCATGGATTTTCTCCCGCTCTACATCTTTTGCCTCCGCACGACCTCACACAGACATAGTCGATGGAAGGGAAGGAGGTCAGATGGTGGGTATAATTATCACCATTTGTTTGAGGGACTCGATCTCAATCAAGACGCAACTACAACAGTATCAGAGGTACCAAAAAGCAGGCCCAATTCGAGGAAGAGAACAATCCAAAGACTTGAAAGTCCGAGGCCTCGATGTGAATGAAGACTCCAGTTAGGAGATGCATGGGTTTATTGCGAGTCAGAGTGGGGCTGCGCTGCCACAAGCACAACTCTGAAACTATTACAAGCCGTACAATCGAGGGCATACTCTAGTAGCCATCTGACAACTTGAACATTCAAACAATAATTCACCCCATAACCATTCGCCTCGAAAACCTGGAATACAAAGTCCGGCTCAGCTTACTTCGCGCCCCTACCCGGAACCAAAACCAGCTCAACTTCCACCTCCAGGCCCACCCTCACCTGCGCCTCCACCTCTCACTCCTCTTCCTGCCCCTCCTCTTCCTCCTCCGCCACCTTGACGAGAAGCTCGGCTTATCCTGTATCCAAACGCTCTGGCTCCAATTCTTCCCTCTCAAGCTTGAACTCCAGCTAGAGCGACCACAACTAGCAACATGGCGATGATTGCGAACACCTGAAACTTCATCCTGATGCGATTCCTTTGCTTGACTGTCAAATTTCCAGCGAACAGAGAACTTTTAATGATAGAAGACTCTTCTGTGTGAAGACTGATCGGCACCTATGTTTGCTTTTATACCAGAAAAGTAGCCATGGCTCAGCTTGGTCCTCTATGGACTTGCGAGTGGAGATTGGAGAGTTGAGAGTTGGTTTGCACTAGAGGCCGGCTCATCCGGATTAATGTTGGCCTATTATCGAGGCTTTAGAGTTCAAAGGGACGATTAGTATGTCGGTTGTCGAGCCTGGAGAGTCGACCGATGTAAAAGTGGGCCCCCCGTAATAATGGGGACTTTGTTACAATGGAGATGGCTGCCTGTTGATCCCACTTGGGGGGATTGGCCTGACCCAATCCGTCGATCTAAGCCCAACCGAACATGCAGTCGGTTCGCGAAGACTAATATGGATGATTTCTGGGAAATGTTTTGTGCCCATGCAAGTTCAACCAATGTAACTAGATAAACAAGGTAGTTGGCTAGGACAGAATTCATTTGGCACATCCAGTCTGTGCATCTAGTCGCCTAAGGGGTCGAGCTGTAATCAACAGATGTTCTATGTAACTTAGTTACCTACTGTGTTGGTCCAAAGGCTAACGAGATCCTCTGAAATACCACTAGCTCTCGTTTAGTAAGCTTCCGGTGAGTTGAAACGAAGCGCTATTTTCCACTCGACAGCTCCAGTGATTGTCCCCATTCATGGGCTGTCCGAGTATTCCCATTTGGCTTTCACAAGTGACGACACGATCACCCAGACGTGAGCTAGGCGATGAGGAAGACTATCTAGGCTCATCACAAGTCGTGAATTACATACAACTAGATGAATTCGTAACCAATCCAATCAACTTTGTTGGCGAGCTGGAGATCCTGCATCAAAACTGTTGTGCTGAGTCTTCGGCGGGCGCCATTAGGGGGCCAGTAATTGCGAGTTTAGGGCCGATTCATTGCGACCAAACTAATGGCTTGCAATGGCCAATTTGCAAGGCTTTGCCCCAAACAGGCGTATTTATGTACCGACATCTCGCTATACTCTCAGCCGGCATCTTTTCTCGCCAGTCAGATTTCGTGGGCCATCGAGTTGGGGATTTATTAGCAACTTTTGCACTCATAAGTCAGCTATATCTAACATTCAGCCCCCAGTGGCCTCAGACTGAAGTGTTCAGCGCGAGAACCATCGATGGGATGGGTCCGTCTTTCTCTTCTTCTCATGGCTGCTTTTCAATTTTATCGTCTGTCATTAAGTCTGCGCTCTGGCCGAATGGGCTGGCCAAACTTGGGGCCATCCATCCCGCAGAGTGAAGCTCAAATTTGTTGCCAAATGGAGGCATGAGGTCGGTGGACCAACGAGCAGAGCTGAGGGCTTCTCTCGCTCGTCATGGATCGACCATTCAGACGCGACGGAGTTGCCGTCGGCCAGGTGAAGATGTACTATATTGACGCAGAGCCACCAGCTGATTACAGAAGCGAACCGAGTCAGGAGCAGCTTCCCCCGCCGCCTCCAATGCTAAATATCGAAGTTTCCTCGGCTACCTCCTCTGAACATAGCACCCTGATCAGCAGCAACAACATCAACAGTTTCCACTCGACCGACAGCAAAGTTTGCCAAGAATACCCAAGCCCGAGGCCCAAACACAGGCATCCAGCCTCAGAGCAAACCAACTTGCCACCTGAGATCGCGACGAAATCCGACTGCCTCAACTCGGACATCAAGTATCGCCACTCCTCTTCGTCCATCGACCACAAGACTCTCAACTTGGGCAGATTTGAGCCAACAAACTGCAGCCTTGTGGATGGTAAACTTTGCGTCCATCATCAGCAGCAGCAACTGTACCAACGACTCTTCGGCCAACCTCTGCCTGCTTTCCAGCAACAGGTGGACCAAAAAGCACAAAAAACCGCCCAAAGCGGGGGAACCTCAACCAAAAGATCCAGCAGCTTGCAATTGGCCTCGCCAACCAAGAGTCTAGTCAGATCGCCTAGCCTGTCCAAGCGGTCGAGCGTCAACTTTGGGGCCAGGGGAAGCGGTTTGAGTCCGAGATTTTCAAGCTTTCAGCGTCACATAAATACACTTGCGCCGCAGCCACCAAAACCGCCAACCAGAATGATGACCAACGCAGAGCAGCCCCAAAGTAAACAGGACCAATTTCAACAGACTAGCCAGCTGCCAGCTGTGTCACCAAAACCGAGCCTCAACGAGCATCAGCTTGGTGCTGGTAGCTTGGACAACATTCAAATGATTGTGGATGAGGAGGGAAACTCGTCTACGGGAGCCGAGCACAATATAAGCGAGCAGTACGTCTTCATGACCAGCGACGAACCCTTCAAGATGAGCACTCTGAGGCCGGCGCAGAGGCCAAAGCTCGGGCTTGAGAGGCAGAGAGACGAGGGCTGTACGGTTAGCGAGCGCCCAACTCGACTAGCCTCCATAAGACGACAGTCGGAGCTTTGCTATCCTGAGCGGCGGAAACTTGGGGCCGATTCAACGAGCGGCAACTTCCTTAGGGGAGCTGATCATACTGTTCGGTTTAACGATTTAAACTTGGAGCAACAATTCGAGCCTCCAATTGGACACGAGGAAAGCGACCAAACTGTCGCAATGCAAATCCAAAGCCTGGCCAGCGGAACACAGCAGCCAGTGCATCGGCAGACGAGCCAAATTGTCTATGGCGCGCGTAAGTACATCCAGCCTCCTCTTCCTCCTCTCTCATCGCAAGTGGATTTGGGCCAGTTTTGTTGAGTCCGTAACGGACTCACGGGCGGCTCTCTTAGCTCATCTCTCCATCCCTTTCCATTGCAATACTAGCCCTTCAAATTGATCGAGAGCCCAACCAAGTCCATTTAGCATCTTGCGCCGCCAATTCAATTTCGACTGTTGGCAGCCATTCAAACGAGCTCGGCTGCCGACGAGCACGTAATTGATCCAGATGTCGGGCATCACTAGCGATGGGCGGTGGGTCGCCTCATTGGGGTTTGTTTCGGTCCACGAATGCCCTAGACTTGGCAATTCATCTCCAAGCTGAGATCCTCGTTTGCCTAGACAACAAATCTTAGACATGCGTTCCCACTGAGCTCAGTTCAAGCCTTCGCTTGTTGGCTTTATTCTAATTGTTTGCGGCTTCATTTGAGGCCGCCGGTTAGCCAGCTCTAACAAAACCCCAAACCAAAGCTCCCCTCTCCATCCGCTCGACTTTGGCTTGCTTCATCTCATTGCGTCACTCAAGCTCTCCTCTATGGCTTGAACGGCTGGTTGAGCTTTTTGTTATCTTGTCAAATTATCATGTACTTGCCGCTCAAGAGCTGGCCAGGCACCTCGAGATGAAGCCACCACTGAAGGCCCAATAGGGGCTGCAGGAGCTCACTATCCGTTTAGCTTACTCTCGATTACAACACCAACTCTCTCGCTCGCTCGACTTGGAGTTTGATCCAGCTGCTGCTGCTGCTCCATTGGATTGCAACGAGGTTGCGAGATAAACTGGGACCAAGAGGGGGCTGCGCAGCTGTGAAAACGTGGAGCAGAGGCGCCTCTATTGAAATGTATGCTGGCCAGACGATTGCCTCAACTTGACGAATTTCCAGCCAGTTCGAAATGGTGCTTGATTGAGACACCTTGCCGTTGATCAGAAGTAGCCAAGTCAAAGTCACCAAAATGCAAACTGATGAGGGAGAAGCGTCGAAGGATGTTCAGGGGGACGAACAAGTGGAAGTTGATCAAGACTCACGAAAACAGCAGCCGCAACATCTGATCAACTTGGGCGCTGAATTCCAGGCCCAAAATCAGCGCCAGCAGTTTGTTGCTCCATTTCCAATGGCCGCACAAACCCTTCCACCTGGCTCCATGGCCACCATTACAACGCCCCTCACTAACCACGAAATCTATGAGCTCATCCAGAAGAACCAGCGCCAAGCTGGAGGGCAAGCACAACAGCAAACTGCTCACCGGGCCTCCAGTCCCATTGGCGGCAGCCTCAAGCAGCAGAAGAGACAGTCGAGTTACCTCCACCAACAGCAACAGAGCCGTCTCGAGCGCCAGGACTCGGTCATAGTGGGCACGCCAGGTTTCAGGGAGCGTTACGGTAAGTTTTTGGGGTTTATGTTCTAGTTGCGCTTGCGACCGATAGACGAGTGTAGCGGAGTGAGCGAGCTAATGTCATGGGACGAACCTGTTAGAAGACAGATTGGAGGTGTAACTTAAAGCCAGGCCTCTGGTCAGTTTGCGTCGTTGGTTGTCGCTCATAATAAAGCGCAAGGGGGCTGCACATCGAAATATAGTGCCGATTAGTTGCTTGGCCTCCATTTGCTTGTGGGCAGCGAGATTGAATGCTGTGGTGAGAGCGCCTAGGAGCGTTGAATTTATTCGAATTTTGCGCTAGTTCGGTCCAACAAACGCGCATAGAAGGTCTCTCTTTGAGGGCAAGCGGCCTTATGTTTGGCTTAAATGCATCTGCTTCAGCACTTCCAACAAAGAGGCACCGACTACAAAAAGGCGCTAGAGTCTGGCGCTTCGAGAGCGGATTAAACTCTATGGGAGGCCGATGGAGCGAGTTACGCGAACAGTCTTGGCTCCTCTTAGATGCATCCAAATGTTAGTTGTCGCCGGTGACGCGTTTGTTAGTTTGCTATGAGCTTGGAGGTTTCGCTCGGCAGGAGATGGGGAGAGGGCTCGAACTAGCAGAGTATCAAATCTAGCGCAACGTATACAAGGCTAGTTTACAAACGCAATCGAGCAACTCTAATTGCGCGACTCGATTCAACTCTGTCATGTTATCTTAGCGAATTTTGTGGGGCTGCTTTTGCTGGCAAACTCAAGCAACTAGAGGAGACAGTGAGAACAGTTTGATCGAGATCGAATTTGGCAAGACGAGCTTAACACGAACAAGAACCTTAATTAATTCGACGAGAACGCTAATTAGCTAACCTGAATCCATCGTTTGCAACCACAAAAATGTACCACCAACACCATCTAGAGTCCAATTCGGCCATCTCAAAGTATGGACAACAATCGGCGGCGTCGGCGCCTCAACAGCTGCACCACCAGCCAATCTCGCAACAGGCACCTGGCCAACAGTCCTCCATTGGCCACCAAGTTGGCCCAAACGAGCAGCTAAATCAGACTAGCTTCAACCAATCCGCAATGATGCAACAGCAGCAGCAGCAGCAGAAAATGAGCCAGCAGCAACCGAGACAAGAGGTGCCTCTGGCAACTGCCCATCATTTATCTCCTCATCATGTGCACCATCCACATTTTACCGGCTACGATATCAATTGTAAGCCCGCTGTTCCCTTTTATTCCATTCCATTCCATTCCATTCCAATCCATCACTGTGCTCCCACCGAGATCTCATCTGAACTCTTCCAACCAACGCGAAGGTTCACCCTGCTAACAATGCATTCTCGAAATCTCCCCAAAACAAACCGATCTTTTTCTCTCTCTCTCTCCAACCCCAACTGCAGCCACCTCGGGCGACCCAACAAACGTATGCGCCATCTTCCTAACTGCCTTCTCGTTGCTTTTAGTGATGGCCACCTTTCCGCTCTCTCTGTTCTTTTGCATCAAGGTTGTGCAAGAGTACGAACGAGTGGTCATCTTCCGTCTTGGTCGCCTGCTCAAGGGGGGCGCCAGGGGTCCGGGCATCTTCTTCATTATTCCTTGCATTGACACCTACTGCAAGGTTGATTTGAGGACCGTTTCCTTCGATGTTCCACCGCAAGAGGTAAGCAGGGTGTGCTGAGAGTTTCTAGCTCAACTGTCCAATTCGCTCATGCCAACTGTCTCCTCCCCCTCTAGATACTGTCAAAAGATTCCGTCACCGTCGCTGTGGACGCGGTCGTTTACTACAGGATAAGCAACGCAACAATCGCTGTCTCAAACGTCGAAGACTATGGAAGGTCTACGCGATTGTTGGCTGCCACAACACTGAGAAATGTCCTAGGAACTAAAAACTTGTCCGAAATCCTTAGCGAACGCGAAACCATCAGCCATATCATGCAGTCTTCGCTGGACGAGGCCACCGAGCCTTGGGGCGTCAAGGTTGAAAGGGTTGAGATCAAGGACGTCCGGCTGCCGGTTCAATTGCAACGCGCAATGGCGGCTGAGGCCGAGGCTGCAAGAGAGGCCAGGGCAAAGGTGATCGCGGCCGAGGGAGAGCAGAAGGCCAGCAAGGCCCTGAGAAGTGCCGCCGAAGTGATAGCTTGTTCGCCCCAAGCGCTTCAATTGAGATACCTTCAAACGCTCAACTCGATTGCAGCCGAGAAGAATTCAACAATAATTTTTCCACTGCCATTGGAAATCTTCTCCGGCTTTCAAACACGACCCCTCGCGCCGATCGCCGCAGAGTTCCAATCCAACTATCAGCACCCAACTAGGGACTTGGAAAATGGATCCGCTAACGCAGTAGTAAACAGCGGCACAATTTCGGGGGGAACAGCTTTATAAGTATGGGTAGCTCAATTTTACATTGATTAAAATGACCACAAATAAACTCCTCAGATCCTATTTTTCCTCATGGTCAAATCTTTAGTTTTAGAAACCGAAGTGGCCGCTGATTCCACCAAGACCCAAACCATGACCCTTCACCTCGCTGTTGAAGCCAATGCCTCGGCCCAAGCGTCCAGCGCTATGGCCAACAATACCGCCGGCGATTTCAGCTGGAACGCGCAACATGTTTCCGATGAAATTTCCATGGTTGCGATGACGGTGTTCGCTTCCGCTTCCATACTCGCCATCGATGCTGTAATCGTACTCGTCTGAGTCGGAGCTCTTCTTGCCATTATTTTTCTTCTTGCCTTTTCCGCTACTTTTCTTTGTTGTGGTGGTCTCCTCCACTGAGTTGCTCGAACCGGGCTCCTCGCCATAGTAGTTGTAGTTGTAGTTGTAGTTGCCAGAGTTTGTGTTGGTATTTGTGTTTGAGCTTATCTGGGAGCTGCTGCTTGAGCTTACACTGCTGTATTTGTTGTTCGAGTCTGAGGAGTCAACCGATATATCGCCAGAGTCTCGGGCTGTGCTCTCGGTCGAGTAAGTATAGTCCCACTCAGAGATTTCGGCGCACGAGCCGTCATCGTAGCACTCTACGTGGCCACATTGGAAGGAGGAGATTGAGAGAGGCGTTGTTAAGTTAAAGTTTCAGAAGAGATCAACCAGTAACAGGGTGCCCTCGTCACTTTACCTGTATAGGTGGTATCTGGAGTGCGTCTAGTTGAGCGAGCATCTGCTAAGCAGGCGGCTAGCGCTATTAGCGCAACAACACTTAAGGCTCCCACTCTCTGCATCGCAACTTCCACGATTGGCGCCAATTGAGTGGATCTTCACTATCTTCCAGTTAGAACGGATAGAATCAACTGGCAAGTAACTCATCCGTTCAATCCATATTTAAGCCAAAATTACCGGAACTCTAGAAATGGTTGAGCGGCAACAAAATGTCAACTCCCATGGTCCAGCCAACATGTGAACCGTCGGCGAGACAATTGTATTTCGAGCGCCAGCAAGTTCGACTGAACAAAACCCTAAATTGGGAAAACTCTTTCATGAGCGACCACGTCAATCGTTATAAATGAAGTTCAGCAAGTCATAATCGTAACAAGAACAGGAGATCGTTAAATTGTTATGACCTTTGCGCGCAAGCTTTGCATCACAACTCTGAATTGAGCTTGGGACTTGTAAGAAATGAGAAGAACCGAAATCTCTTCTGCTCATCTCGTCTCGCTCAAACCGAGGCGGTCAGTAGCGTCTCCTCTCTCTTTCTGTCTTGAACCTTACATGGCTAAGGAGGGTCAACGAGCAAGGATACTGGGTTCTGCAAACCGACTGTTGAATTGCGATAAACCTGTGCGGCATTGAAAGCGCGCAGTTCTTGCATCATTACTTGTATCGAAAATAATTCGTGATAAAAACTGCTCCAAATTCATGTTGGCTAATATATTTCCTCCTTGATCTTCAAGAATCCGTTCTTAACCCTTTTGAGGGAATCACCCATTATTACCCTGGTTGTTTAGGCCAGACCTGTGCCTAGACTATCAGACACTAGAGCAATCAATCAAATGGTGTTCTGGTCGAATGCAAGGGTTGCACAAGACTAATTCCAAACTCTGAAGTGATCCTTGTGTTATGGATTATAATGAACCCTCTAAAACCTCGTCAATCAACATAGATATAGACGGTGAGGAGATCGAACTCGACTCCGAGGAACATGACCTTTTTTTGAAAGACGAATATCGACGGCCCAATGGCGACAATTTTACCTCATTCAGGGCGACCGATCCAGCTCAACAACTAATTGTAAATATTGGAGGACATCAGAACACTCGATCTCGAACCACATGCTCAAGAGAGGATGAAGATCCAGAGGCGAATGTTGAAAATTTACACTCCAACTTGATCGGGTCGACGTCAAATTTATATCAGACGCCCAGCTATCAGCAATTTGCTGACAGTCTTGCGCCCTCAAGTCCATTAAGTGTCGTGATATCTGTGATAATTGTAATTGTGATATTGTGCGTAACCGTTTTACCAATTATACTATCCAAGTCAGAATCCTCCCTAGATGGGGAGTCCCGAAACGAAACGAGAGACAAAAATTCCAACCAAACTCCTCGAGTGGAGCACTCTGATGCAAGATGTAAGTGCATATGCCCTCCATTTACAGAAACCCCAGAGATGGGGCCAGTAGACCTTACGCAGAAAAGGCTCTATGTTGGTAACACACTACCAAGTCAGTGCAATTGTATCAGCGTTGTCTTGCCTCACTTGAATATTAGTCAGGCCTTTGCGCGAGAAGTCTGTGTCAAATGTCAGTGCAAGTTCCAGAGTAGAAATACCGCGGCGATAAGAAGGAACGTCATATTTTTCATAGCAGTATTAACCGGCTTGGCTTTATACATGTTTATTCAATACTTGTTGAAGTTTTTTCGAATCACTAGAAGAAGTTTGCCACAACACCTTAGGTGGCTTAGTTTTCAATCGACAGAGAACGGTTGAGTTAAGCTGGAAATAAATAGCCCTCATTCGGCCTACTGTTTGGGATTTCTCTTTGGGGTCCGTGGACTCGACGTTTTCGCCTTAAGGTATGAGAGGGATGTCTGATGGTATCACTTATTCTCAGGGCCGGTTTCTTTTTCGGGTTGGAAGTGGGTGTATGGACCGCACAACATTCTATGAAAACGTACATCAGCATCATAAATATTATAGCAAATAGTGCACACGCCCACCAGTGAGTTATGGCCCATTGTCTAATAGACATGAGAGTCCTTTGGTTCAGCAGGGTGTTCTTGAGTCGAGCTAGAGGTCCTTCAGCATCTACAGGTCTACACCGCTGGAATACATCACAGTAACCCAAGAATTCATTGCAAGGCGAACCTGGTCTAAGCTTGAGTCCAGACATGTGACGCATTTCGGGTATTTCCGATGTTCGGCGACAGGTATTGGGTTGGTCTAGCTGCTGACAGGCAACTTCACACATATCTTCGGGCTTAGCACGAGTTTTGGCCGTGAGAAAACATTCTTCCATTCTATGCTTCATGCATATGCTACCACCGCATTTACCGCTCATGCACACCTGGGTTCCATTGTTACACTCTATCATGTCGGGTTTAGGAGCTGGCTCGGGGCACATGGCTTGTGTAGCATCACAAGATTGAGAATGACTGCATTCGGTCTCCTGGCGACACATCTTTTCCTTTCCCGCGAAAGTGCAATTATTGCTGCAGCAAGGTCCCTCAGACGGGGAGCACTCTTTACCCCTAGCTCTCTGACAACTTCGAGATCCACCGTAGTCGATGTCCGCTGATAGTTCTCTTGGTACACAACACTGTTCGGTGCATTCTTGAGCGTTGTATCCACAATCACATTCCTCGCCCTCCTCGACTATCTTATTGCCACAGAAAGGGCCATTGTCGACTTCAAAACAATTATCCTTGCTGTCTGCGGAAAGAATTGAATGCAAAACTGAGGATATGTTACGTATTGAGCACAGAGAGAACTTGTTGTTGTTCGATCTTTCGCCACTTGTAGCAGATGAGTACATGATGAAGTTTCCCTGAGGTCCCCCTGGCCGACAATCTGCCGGAAAATCGTGCGGGGATCCGAAGTTATGTCCGATTTCATGCGCCAAAGTTAGCTCGCTAACTTTGGGAGGAACTCGGGAATTGTAGTTCACAAACGTTATGATCCCAGTGTTGAGGCTTCTTTTGGTTTGCACCTGACGGCCGTTCACATTCTCGGTGTACGATTTGTACTTTTCACAAATGCCTCCACTCGCACCACTTGTGGAAGCTACCCACGCGAGGCCAAGAGTACCACCTGAAAAGTCGCGATAAGTGAATATGTAGGCGAGGCAGAAATCGTTATGATTGAATTGTGAATTCAAGTTCAAAAAGTTTGATACATCAATGTTTGGCTGACAGAAGGGGTTTGCAGGCCTTCTCGAATCATCACAGGCGGAGGTATCGTTGATTCTAAGGCGCTGAACTATAAACTTCAAACCTCGAATTCCGCCAAAGTCTGAGTTTTCGTAAATGTGATTCACAGCCTTTATATGTTGAGCCACTAATGATGCTATATCTTCACGAGTGTCTAAATCGTTATCGTGGTGCCTTCTGGTGTGGTTCCATAGGTACGTATCGGTTTGAATGTATAAAGTGCAAGCTCTTTTTTGTCTTTGGGGCTGCTCGCTCGGTGGTCGATGGCTGATTCTTGGCTTCGGGGACAAAAGGTTAAAGTCGAAAACGTCGGCTTGTCGTTTGATCCTTGAAATTGTTCTATCATCTTGGCAGCTAGAATCCACCCAGTTATCACGAGAGTTGGAATCGTAATTGTACCAACTGAAATTTGTATCGAAAGGACTAGTTTGATTGATTGGAGCATCAATTGAGTATTGATACATCTGACTCATTCGCTCGTAAAAGATTTCTCGCTGAGACTTGAGCTTTGGCTTCTTGAGGTGTTCTTTTTCAGATCCAGGTACAGCCGATTCAGAGACTTTCTTGAGCCAATCTTTAACGCGGTCGTCCTGTTCGCCACAAGTTGGATTGATTGTAGGAACTTGATCTACTTGAGTATAAAAGCTTTGCGTTTGTTCTTGGTGGGGATGTTGGACGTCAGATGTGGAGTATATTACAGAATGGAAGTCCAATTGATGAGGTTGGGTTGCGTTTTGATATTTTGGATTATGCTCCCTGAGATCGTCTAAATACTTGCGAGCTCTTTCCACATAATATATATTGCCATCATTGGTATGTATCCTACCCTCAAAGATGCCTCGTTTCAATGAGCCGAACACAAGTGAATCGTCTGGCTCATCAGCAAGGTGGCCGGTAAGGGATAGAAGTTTGTTTTGGAGGTGACCTTTGATTGAATTACCATGGCTATTCTCAATAATGGCATCCTTAGCGAACACTGACTCAAGGTCAGGCCTCAATCTAAGTTTAAATTCTCTATCATGAGCTTTGAAATTGATTTTGATTGGTTTAATCCCTTTCGGGCTGACATTGTCGTTCTGGAGATCACGTTTGGCTAGTCTATGAACATCATGATGATTATAATTGAGAGGTTCGAAATGCTTTATATGCTTGCTTAGTACATTTTGAGCACGAGTTTCACCGAATGATCTGTCATCATTGATAGCGTGATTCTCACTAGCTGTTGATTCTGATAATGCTTTGTAGCAAGTTGATACCAGAAGGAAGAGAACTGAATAAAATAGGAGATAACAACTATCAATGCGGAGCCTTCGAGTGTTCTTCCATCGAATTTGGAGGAGAGTTTCTTCGGGGCTCCAGCTCGATGGGCAGGTCATCTTCTTATACTGTTGATTTCAGTACCGAGTTGGATTGCTAATTTAAATTACGCCATCTTTTCTGGGCGGTTGGGTTTCAGTCAACATTGAAGTTGAATGCCCGTAGATGCATCTTCAAAATCTAATACAATGGCATCGACTGATTGGGTCCACTTTGATGGTCGATCTCGAGTCCTCTCTCGACTGACCACTACTGGCGAGCACTAAAATAAATTCAATCTCTGATAATGGTTGAGGTCTAGAATAGGTGTGTTAATAACAAGAAATGCCCAACTAAAATGAGGGAGTCGATGAGGGATTTGTTTCTTCTAATAAATTGAAAACTACTATAAATAAAGTCTAGGTTGGACCAAAACTCGGGCAACCGAGGGTTGAGAGATGCAAATTTCTCCGCTCTAAAGTTAAAGTTGAGCCTTCCTCCGTCTGGTCTCGCATTAGTATTCGCGCATTCTCTCGCACACGAAAGCTTCATTGGATTCCGCACAATGCATTTGCTGCTGCTGCTTGTGTTGGATTGCGCACCCCGAGTGGCTGCGGTTCGTTTGCTGACAGCGGCTTGAGAGCAGTAGCAGCTGACGAGAAAGAGAGAGAGAGCCGTGAGTGCTAGCTCGCCAAAATGGGGGAGAGAGAGCTCGACCGCACAATGCACAGTCAACAGCTCCAGCATTAGCGGTAAACAATGGCCCACGGTGGCCAAGCTTGACAAAGTTGGCCAAACAGGAAACGAACAATGGCTATTTCCGACTAGCCACGCTTGCCTCTCTCAAGCTTTAACTCGTTGTATACGGAACTTGACTTTTTGTCGGGCCGACCATTTCCCACGCAGCCAAATGAAACCGATCGTGGAGGTTGCATCTCTCCGAGTTTGCCTGCCGGCCGAGGTTTTCCCCCTCGCCTCGTCTGCAGAGCGAACGCCAGTAGCCCACCTGGAGACGAGTATCGTGTTAAATCTTCTCATTACTACACTTGCCGCACGCGCTCAAGACGGTTCAAATGGCTGGCGCGACGAACCGCATGTCAATCCAGCCAGCCATATCTGGCAAATCTCTAGCCTCGAGCGGATAGCGAGAGGGTTGACGGGCGGCCAGATGGATGTTAGCTCGGACTATCGAGTTCTGAGCAAGTTTCTGAGTGGTTGGGGGAGGAATGGAGGGAGAGATGGGCTCGTAACGGGAATATCGGAGCACTTTTGCCAACAAACCGCCAGCACTTTGCCCTCCAACCGCAACTTGAATTGCCCCGGGCTTATCTTACAATGTTGCAGCTGAGACGGATGCCGGCGGTGATATCGATTTTGCCGATCAATTTTGCCGATCAAGCCAATTTAAATGCACCCTCTTAAGCTCCGCTAGCTGGTGGTCTACTACGAGAGTTATTGTAATGCAATTACCTGTGATTAAAATTCAACAGCCGATCCTAAGCGCTAGCAACAAGCGAGACTGAAACGGCCTAAATTGGCAATACAAGATAGATGGGGTTTGTTGCTTGAACACGAGTTTAGTCGGCTGCTCTATTGAAAGGCGGAACTGCAACAGGAAGAATGACAACCATCGTGTTTCAATCGCTACTCAGAGCAGCAAGTTGGCCAGCTAACCGACTATTAGACTCAAGCTGCCAAGCCTAATAACCGCAAGCTCTGCGTAAGCTAGTTTTGTTACTTGGGGCACGTTTGTTTCCTCTTAATTACAAACTAAGCTCGGATATAATCCAACAACCAGCGAACAAAGTGTCTTGTGCCTCCTCAGCTGAGCAGCTCAATCTCTCGGGGGCGTTTTGGAAAACATGGCCAAAGTCGACGGGGGTCCCTGAGCCCACTTGATGGATCCATACTCATAACACCCGGTAAGGCGCACAAGTTAGCAAGTCTACCGAAGCGGGAGGCTCTCAGCTGGCTTTCAGCTCAGAGATAGAGAGCACCAAGCGAATAAGCAGGCCCAGGTAATGGGAGGCGTATGGTTGCAACTCTTTTGCAAGGCGGCTTTCCAATGATTCGTGTCCTGCTTTCTTTGCTCCTTCTCGCCCACAAAAGTTTGCAATGGTTTGCCGCTTAATCAGATATCGAAACAAAGTGTTCGCTCTTGGCTATAGTGTAACGCATTTAGCTGGTTGAGATGACGGGAAGGGTGGCGCGTTTGAGCTTGTGTTTCGCTTATCCATTGTTTATACAAATTTATACAAACCTGATACAAGGTTCAGCACAGAGTAGAGGTCGTTTTGCAGCAACCGACCAAAGTGGCACTTGGAGCGCTGATACACTGGCCGCGCTTGTCGCTGGCGAGCCAGCGACTATTCGGCAACCCCCGGATAAAAGTCTGCAAAGCAGCGCCCCCTCTCGGTCAAATAATCTCAGATTGTTTGACAGTTTTGCCCTGAAGCGCTGTCTCATGAGTCATGACTTTGAGTCGGCGCCATATCACCAGGAATCAATTCCCAACCACCTTTTTCAGCTTTCATTATGCACGGTGAACGTCAGCTGCAAGCGCCTAGACTTGACCATGAAGTCTGCTTATCATTTGACAGCCCAACTTCGTCATCATGTCTGCACAGGTGCCAGCTTATTAGCGGAGAGTCAAGTTTTGGTTGAACTTTGCCAGCTTCAAGTGAGGGCTTGCGCTTTAGTCGAGACAACAGAAGCCAAGCTGAATACTCAACACAAGATCCGTCTGCTCTGACCCTAAGCTCGTCGCATTGTTTATTTGCTGGTTGGGGTTTCTCGGACGAACTCTCCGATACGAGCAATTGAAGCTCTTCGACCGAATGGTCAAGGTAGTGCTGACCCGAAACAATGGTCTAGTTGTAATTGCAACCTCTTTCCATCAGCTCAGATCTCGTGCCAGCCAGAGGAGCAATAAATAAATTCAATCGCGCCATGATATGCGCAAGATGTTCTCATGATTTCGTTTACCTTTTCAAATCGATATACATCCAACTAGTGTACAAAGAACCAAAAAGAGCTTTGATGAGAGCGCAAAACGCTACTCTTTGTGCCAATGGCTGGCAATGGACTAGCACATGTGGCCATGACACCTGCTGCCGGTTCTTGCTTACCTATTAGGGCTGTTGCCATTGCTAAGGTAGCTTTCGCTTTTGGAACAAGCTTGGCTCAGCCAATATCCATGACCAACATGGGCGCATACATCTCAACTAGCTAACTAATGGGAGCTCTCGCTGATTCAGACTGAAATTAGTTAGCAATTCTAACTAGCGAGCTAATATATACAAACAACCCTCACAAGCCGCCGATCTTGCCTGAATTCTCCAAAAAATTTCCGCATCGACGCGCATTAATGGGAGCCAGAGAGATTAAATTAGTTTATTCGCCAGTGAATCTACAATGTTGTCGATTTATTTTTGTCACCAAAGCTAACCGATTGAGCTTGGTCCCATGCTGGAAAGTAGCTAGACTCACCAATTTTGGCTCAATCATCTGAGCAGATATGGCGAAGATGCAAGCAGGGGAATTAGTGACGTGGATTCAAAGGCAAAATCGACGCATCATTCCAATCAGAGGAATCAATTGTTGTTTTGCCACTAATTGTTTCCCATCAAACCCGAAATCAGGATATTGACGTTTGAGGTTGATTAGTTCCGGGTGAGAGCAGTTAAGGCTTGTGAGTGCGTTGAATCAGTTGTCAATATTAACAAGATTTAACCGACATTCGGCGTTAATTCCTGTACAATAGCAGCTTACTGTGGCCGTTGATTGAGAGATACAGTTCATTGATAAAATCGGTAGCCTCAGATTGATAAGAATCACGCATAGGATAGATCTGTTATTGAATCAAAGAAGCAAACGTGATCTTGCGGTTGTTGTCATTGTTGCAAGATCGAGGATCAACAAGTGGTGGGCATTTGAGAAGTTAAATGTGCACGTTCGGCCGTATTTCTAGGGTCTTGAGCTAAACAGATTCGTATGCTCGTAAAGGTAATGGTTGCGATGAAAATTAGTCCGCTATCCGCTGCCATTCATGACTATCGTTATTGACCTGGACAGAGCGCAAATTTAACTCGATTGGGTCGCCGGATATTAGTGCGCGAGCTTTCGAGAAGCTAGCAACTCGCACGAGTTGAGCGCGTCCATGAATCCGAGAAGCCCGATCAAGGATTCAACTGATCGAGATGAAAAATACCGCCAACAATTTCAAAGAAGCCCTAAAATCGGATGATCGCATATCCTTGGACAATTGATAGAACGAAATGTTCAATTTTGTCTTGTTCGAACGAGCAGATAAGTGAGCAAAATTCAATTCAAGTCAAGTCAAGCCAAACGAAACAGGTAATTGAAGCACAAGAGCCCCTGAATCTAACCAGCCAAAGGCGCAATGAATCTACAGCTAGTCAACGTGTTGCTTCTGGGCACCGCTTTTCATTTGATATTTTTCTCATTTCAAACCTCCGTGTTTATTCAGCAAACTGTAGTCAATAGCATCAAAACAAAACCAGAATACAACTTCACAGGCAACGGTTATATTAGCTTATGCATAACTTACACTGTATTCGCCCTCTCAAATTGGCTGGCCCCCTCAATTATTGCACTAACGGGGATCAAGTATGGAATGGTTCTCGGCTCGCTCACTTACGTCCTGTACTCGGCTAGTTTCATTTACCCAACAACTGGCCTCTTCTATACAGCAGCTGCAATCATTGGTATCGGAGCCGGGCCTCTATGGACTGCACAGGGCAGCTACCTGGCAAAGAATAGTGACGCCAGCACGTCCGGCCGAAACGCTGCCCTCTTCTGGTCGATGCTCCAATCAAGCATATTGTTTGGCAACATTTTCGTCTACTTGGCCTTCAACAGCCAAATTGTAATTAGCGATCAGATGAGGTACATTGTTTATGGGGTCTTAACAGTAGTTTGCGCCCTAGGTACTCTCGTTCTGGTTATGCTTCGTGATAACAGTAGAACCTTAATTATCAGTGAGGACAATGTAGGCGCTCTTGGCCAGTTCATTGGGGCGTTAAAGCTGGCCAAGACTCCAAATATGGTAATGTTAGCCCTTGCCTTCCTATTTACCGGCCAACTATTGTCGTTTTTCACGGGAGTCTATGGAACGGCAATTGGTGCAACCACACAATTTGGTTTGGATGCCAAAAAGTATATTGGTTTATCTGGTGTGTTTATAGGAATTGGTGAAATCCTCGGCGGATCTGTATTTGGACTTTTGGGAACCAAAGTGAGCAAAACCTTGCGCAGGGATACCATCTTTGTCCTCGGCTATCTGGTCACCATGGTTGCCTTGTCGATTATCTTCGTTAACCTACCACCAGATTCGTCCATCGTTGAGAGAGCTAAAATCGCGCCAATAGTTGAGCCAAGGTAAGTAGATAAGGGAGAAATCAGTTCGAAAAGGGCAATTCAAAACCGGGAGCACCTAGCTAACGAGTCAACTAACTTAATGTAGGGTTTGGCTGGCAATGTTGAGTAGCGTCCTCATTGGCTTTGGGGATGCTTGTTTTAACACCCAAGTCTACTCACTTCTCATGAGGTAAGCATATTATCAGACCTGATCAATCAACCAAACTAGCTCTATGCTAACCTGAATAGGCCAATCAATCTGTAGTGCGTATAGCAGCAACTCAGTGGCTGCCTTTGCCCTGTTCAAGTTTGTCCAGTCCATCGGTTCCGCGACAGCTTTTCTCTACTCAGCAACCCTGAATCTACATTACCAACTCTATCTATTAGCTGTGATAGCCTCAATGGCGACCATTTGTTTCTGTTTTGTCGAGTCGAACTCAAGACTTGGAGCCTTGGGTTTAGAGAAGTCCGATTCGCAGCAGGATATTGTCGGCAGCAATCCAAAGAGAACAGAACACTACGGAACATCTGAAGAGAGAAAAGGTGATACGGAAATTTGCATTAATTGAGTTCCGAAACAAAGAAGGCCAGTGATGCAATAAAACTCTAGCCATAAAATTCATGTTGTACATCGTTAATTGCCTCATCTTTGCCCATAAATTCTATGGCAGCAATACACAGCCTTTCATTTTATCACTTCGCCTCTACGAAGATCGCCGAAGTCAGCGCTTGACTCCAATCAACACGCCGATCATAACCTATCTCGAGCAGCTACAATTAGTACCCGACTCCAAGTCTCCAACACGAACGAAGCCCATGTTTCAGAGGCTCCAATATGGTCGCACGGTTCTGGATTTTGCATCCAACTACGATGATGATGGGAACTTTTCGGTTATCCTGGAAATGTCAAAATGTCGACAGTTGGCGTTATGGCTAGCCGATCATCGCACCTTGAAAGAGCCATCCGAGTTTGGTATATAAGGGCGCCCGAATTTCGAAAGAGTCGCAACATCTCTACTCCTGATTTCTCATCATATAGTCTGGAGTAGACGGATGGAAGTTTGGAGGGAAGTGGCTCAAGTTAGATACCAAATTTACTTGGTCAGATTTGGACTCTTTAAATCAACGAGGATGTCTATAATTAGGATCATATGTTGCGCATTGGCTTTGCTCGCTGTCGCAGATGCGCACAACATCGGCCTCAGACTTGGGTTCGATGGCAGCTCACCTGATCGACGAATCTCAATTGAAAACAAACAAGATGTCATAACCCAAATCCACAAGACAATTGGTCGCTTGCCAGCAACCATCCACGTGAAGGATGAGGATAAATCAGAATTGATCCGCAGAATTAAGGCAGCAAACAGCACCAAGCCAGTTAGCAGCCAAGTTGTTGAAATTAATGGTAAATCAATCAGGGTGCCTCAGCTGACCGACCGTAATGTTGATAAAAATGGAGCCGAGGTTGGTAAGACCATGGGCTCATTTGCGGAATCATTGAAATCTGTCACCGACGAGGATGAATGCGACTGTGATCCAAAGGATAGCGCAAAGAGTGTTCGTCAGGTTATTGATGCAACATCTAAGTTGAGTCAAGACCTGTTGCGCTGCCTCCTGGACACCCTGAGCAAGACTATCAGATCTAAGGAGGCTACTCTGATCCGCACAATCGTCAAAGAGTCGATGGATGCTCTCTCTAGATCAGTGGACGGAATCTACGAAATCTGGAAGACAGACAGCAGCGGTCGCGATCTCAAGTCAGTCCAGGCTGTCGTCGATGGTCTGATGTCCGTTCTGAACAGTTTCTCAACAAAGCTTACAACAGCAATGTCATCCGATAAGACAACACGTATCAACACTGTTTCATACGTCGTCAACAAATTGGTTGACTTGGTTGCAAACACGTCGCTTGCAATTGCTAGCGATATAGACGAAGGTTTAAGTGAGAAACAATTGAGCAAGGCACTGAACTTAGCATCGGACTTGGCCGAACCACTGACATCATCAGTATTGGCCGAGTTTGTTAATGGAACGGCCCGTATCCCATACATCAACAAGCTAGTGTTGCAGTTCATCATTGAGGCTCAAAATTCAACTCGCGACTGTGCTGATTCAAGGTCGGTTCGCGCGGACTTACCAAAATCAGTCCTGAGAGCCTTGGCAAAGGGTTTGAATGAAATGAACATCCGTGTTGCCGCGAAGGATCCGAGCGCTGCCGCCTCAAAATCCCACCGAGTTGCGACCACCAATTTCCTATTCAGCTTAATCAAGCAGATGGAGGATCTGCTGAAGCAATCTAACAAGGCGGGCAATGTTGGGCAAAAGTGTATGAGGCAGTCTGGCGAGAGCTTGTCTAATATCGCCACAATCGTGAAGAAAGTAATTGACAACATTCTACCTGATCTTAAGGATCCAAAACAGCGACAACAATCAGCATTGGCTGGAGGTCTATCCAAGGACTTCGTTGATATTGTCAACACAGTGGGATCCAACCTGGCAAGTGCTCAAAAGGGAGTTCATATCTCAAACATAACGAGTTTAATATACCAGCAATTCGAAGTTCTGCGTCGCATTGCCAAGAACGACCAAGCGATAAGTCGCGATTCATCTGCCGGAATCAAAAGCACAATAACTTTATTGGTTGATGTCGCTCGGCTTGAGATCAAGTTCGTGCAAATTTCAACCGATCGCATGAGGAAGTCCCCAGACACTAACCTGAGACTGAAGATCGTTCGCGATGTTACAATGGAGATAATCAAATCAATGGTACGCGTTGGACGCGAAATTGCACCAGCCAACAACAAGCCATTGAATGATTTGATCAAGGGGGCAGGAGATGCACTCGCAGAGACGATTGAGCTTCTGAAAAAGAATTTCGCCGAGAGACGGCGCACATCAGGTGATGTCATTTACGAAGTTTTATACGCTCTGCTAGAAACTGAACGCAAGTTAGTCGCTAGTGCCTCGAGCCCATCGAGGTCAGGTCTTCCAACGACAGTGCCAAGTGATATCATATTCGGCTCATCTAATGCAATCAGGACTGCGGTAGATTGGGCTAACGCTTTGACCAGATCATCGGGAATGGACAGCGGAATTCAATACAGGTTGGTCAAATTCGTTATTCAGATCATAGTTGGCGCACAAGATACGCTCAAGACCAATGAAAAGGGTAACAAGGGTATCGACGAATCGGTAACAAGCGAACTAGAAGATATCAAGAAAGAATTGAGCAAAATCTTGAAGGATCTCCAAAGTGGAGTCAAAACGACGACCCAATCATCGATTGACTATTATGACTACTCAGACTACTCAGACAAATCTCCATCAAGTGGAATCTCTCAATTAGTTAGCTTGTTGCATAGACTAGATGATTTGCTGACATATATAATTGACAATAACTTGAAGAGTGATTCGAGCGTAGTGTTGAGGAACTCAGAAGTAACAATCAATGTGATATCAGTTCTACTTGAGGATGTTAGTAGAACTCCCCACGTAAACGAGGATGGAAGTGTCCAACTACCAAGTGGAACAATGAAACCTAATACTGGAGATGATTCTGGCAAAACAGGAAGCTCTGGCATTACTACAACACCAATGCCATCCAGTCCTGAAACAAAACCGCCACAGACAACAACAAGCAAGCCAACAACACAGGCTACGGAAGATAATGGAGGTCATGAGCACCATCATGGGGGACATGACGGCAAGGATGGAAAGGATGGAGAGGACGGCCCAGACGGAGGCCGACCAGGACATCCAGGCAGACCTGGACA